>QWCK01001109.1_pt1 | contig 41667 bp, 67 predicted proteins | sample 1972571 | NCBI WGS metagenome assembly QWCK01 (sample SAMN09866710, study PRJNA288562) | Human gut metagenome isolate term2_stool, whole genome shotgun sequencing... | isolation source: gut | host: Homo sapiens | place: USA: California | reverse complement strand
CCTGCATTGCTGTTGAACTGTTGGCTACTGCCTGCATTGCTGTTGAACTGTTGGCTACTGCCTGCATTGCTGTTGAACTGTTGGCTACTGCCTGCATTGATATGGCAGAGCGTGTCACTACGTTCCACGCTCTGCCATATTCCATGATAGCCTTGAACTTCGTGAATGCTTCAATATTTAGGTATGCTCCTGCTGCTACTAACTTTCCAAAGAACTCTTCATTTTTCTCAATTTCATCAATGGCAGTTTTTGAACTTGAAATCTTTTGAGTAGCTGTTTCAGAAAATATTATTGTATTGTAAACCTCTTTGTTTGATGATATTAGCTTTATTGCTGCTGCGTTTCCTACTAAGTCATCAATGGTTTGGATTTTTGAGTCCAAATTAATATTGAAGTTGCATTTGAAAAGGTCATAAAGTGTCTTTGACTTTATTATGGCTTGTTCCATTTTTACCATATTAAAAGCTAATCCTCTTACTTCTTCTGCTGCCACTCCTCCTACTCCGAGGCTTTCTATGTCCTCTTTGGTTATGGCTCCGGTCTTACCGTTGATTGTAGTTGTCGTGTCAGTGAATTTGGCATTCTTTGGTATGGACTCTACTATTTCTTTGGCTGCGTTGCTGTAGTCGTTAGTCGATAACCCTTTACCTTCTTCCGCAGGCACCTTTTTTTTCAACTTCTTATCTATTTCTTTTACAAGTTCATCTATTCCTGTGAGGTTGATTATTTTACTTTTATCGTTGTCCTTTAGGTTGCTTGTAACTCTATCTATTTTTACATAGCTTTTTGCCACTTCCTCAATGACAACTTGGTTAGCTATGTCCTTTTTTTGGTCATTATTTAGGTCTTCAAATCTTAGAGGTGCACCCCTATCTCCCTTGAAGCCTTGAGGTCCTATATCTCCTCTATCTCCCTTTTCTCCCTTGACTCCCCTTGGTCCTATTGGTCCTTGAGGTCCTGTTTCTCCTTGAGGTCCTTTGATTCTACCCACGTTGGTATAGGCTCCGCCTTTTGCTACGTATAAATCTCCAGCAACCATATAGGCTTCTCCGTCTTTTGGGTTCTTAGGTAGTTTATCTGTGCTTGGTACTGTTCCGTTTAGGCTCAGTGCTGCACCTGTATCTCCTTTTTCTCCCTTATCTCCTTTGGCTCCTTGAAGTCCTCGGTTTAAATAAGGCAAATCGGAGTATAGGCTTTGCCCATCTCCGATTTTCATTAGCTGTGTGTCTTGCTCAATGGCAATTTCTCCGTCTAAAAGAATTAAGTTTTTTTCTTCTAGCTCCGCCTTCGTTCCGTTGTTGAAGATGTATCTTCCAAGTCTTAAAATTTTCATTTTTAAGCTCCTTGTAATTCTTTTACTACTTCTTCAACTGCTTCTTTGATTCCAAAGATTGCTGGTACTTGTTCTAGGGTATAGACTCCTGTCATTACCATAGTCACCCATGCTTTAACAACTATTGAGTTTTTGTCAAACTTTAGCATTATTTATCCCCCCTTTCTTCTTTGTTTTCTTTTTGGTCTTCGATGATAAAACCTCTATCTTTTAAAACTTTTTTTACTATTTCTCTTAGGTTCCAAAGTCTAGGAACTTCTTCCAGGGTCTTTTCCCCGTTTAAAATCAAGGTTACCCAGGCATTTACAATTATGCTTCCTTCTTCAAACTTAAACATTCATTGCCCCCATTCCTGCTATCATGCTAGATAATTCTGCGATAGCCTTCGCTTGGCCCATAGCCATTTCCTGTACCATCATTGTCATTTCTACTGCCAACTCCCCATTATCTGCAGACTTACTTTCTACAACCTTTGACAAAAAGGCCATTTGTTCCTTTAGGTTTCCTTCCTGCTCCAACTCTCTCATAGCTTGGATTTCTGAGACTGGCTTTTGAATAAACTCTATCATTCGACTGAACCCCCTATTGTCGTTATATAGCTGTAAGCGGTTGACTTTCCTTTTTCGATTGTTAGCCTTATGTTTACTCCCCACTTGTAGCTTGTCTTTGAAGTGTTTTGGAAGTGGAAAGCTCTTCCGTCGTTTGTCACAACTGTCGCATCTTCCCAGGTAGGGTTGTCGTCGTATGCGTTGTTACAAACTTCTACTTTTGCTTTGGCTCCTGGTGCAACATACCAACCAGGAATGACTAACACTTTTTTTGCTGCGACATCTGTGTTCCTTGGTTCTTTAAGTTGCATTACTAATCTTTTGGCTACCCTGGTAAAGGATACAATTCTTTGTGATGATAGACCGTTGCTGTCAGTTGCAACTATTTTTATCGTGTGTTTGCCAAAAGGAATTTTTAAAAACTCGAAGCCCTCTATCTTAAAATTGTAGGTCTTATTATCTGTGGCTTTAAAATCTTGAACCACTATCTTGTTATCCAAGAAGACCTTTAAAGTTATAGGGTCCTTCTCCTGGTCGGTAGCTGAATAATCATAGGATATGAACTTATCCATTTCCCCTAGGTCTCTATCTGTATCCGAGATTACTGGTGCAAAGTTACTTCTTCTAAAAGTGAACCTTCTATAAGATACTGCGTTGTTGTTGTCTCTCGCTTCAATCTCGATAGTGTTTACTGCGTTTATCTCGTATTGGGTTAACATCTCAGAAGTAACAGTTATTTGCTGCTCCCCTGTGCCAATGTTAGTAATATTTTTTACAGTGTTTCCGTTGATTTTTTCGACTACGTTGACCTTGTCTCCGTTTGGGTCCTTAACTGTGTAAACTATAGTAAAGGCTGAGTTCTTGTTTCCTAGGTCTTGGTCGCTTCCGCTTATGACTGGTGCGGAGTTTACCTTGTTAAAGGTATAGGTCCTCGTTGTTGTTAGTCCAGCCTTGTCTTTAGCGATTATCCTTATCCTGTGAACTCCCAGGCTATAGTCGTTTATGGAAATCTTTATTGTTCTTGCTACTCCAAGCGTGATTGGAGTATCTTGTCTAAGTATTCTATCGTCTATTTGTTCTGTTACTGTTACGCTATCTCCTGCATCGGCTTCGGTAACAATATAAGATACTTCGAAGTCTTCCTGCTTGCTTCCCAAGTTTAAATCTGACCCATTAATAATTGGCGGACGATTTTCTGGCAAAACTTTTATTATGTTTGAATAAACATAATTGCTCGATGTCGTATATCCATCACTAACATCTAGCCTGTACCTTACTGTCTTAATCCCTTTCGGGCACGTATCGTTGTAACTTAGATTCCTGCCCGAGTAGACTTGGTTGTATCCACCGTTGTCCACACTCCTATATAGTCTGTATGTCAAACTATCATAGTCGGCATCGTATGCCTTGCTCCAACTGACAGCTATTTGTCTTCTCTCTATAACTTCTTCTGGTACATTTAAATAACTAGGGTTATCTGGTTTTCGGTTTGTTTCTGATTTTGACTGGCAACTAGTTTCACATCCAGATTGACACGAACTTTCACAACTTGTGTAACAACTACTCTTTTCGCTTGATGTACATGAGTCTTGACATCCTGCACATGTTTTACTTCTTTCACAAGAGTCACAAACTGGTATACTATAATTTCCCATTAATCACACACCTCCAAATTTTCGTATTCTTGAATTAAAATTTCCTGGTATCTGCACCAAGGTTCGCTTGCTATATCTAATTTTTTATTTTTAAAATAATTATTTATGCTGCAACCCCCATCACAAACTTTGTTTAAAAGACAATCTTTGCATCTGTCTTCTCTCTCACTTTTTACGTTTTTTGTGTTAAAACTGTTTGCCAACTCCAACCTTCTATCGTCCGAGAAGTTTTCATAAATATTGCCGATTATGAAGTCATTACACTCTTCGTTCTCAGTCATTTCTTGGCATGAATAGATGTTGCCTGTGCTCCCTATGCTTCCATATCTATTTGCTCCAAGTCCACATCGACCGCATCCTGGTAAATCTTGATTCTCATCTCTAAAATAATTACTTTCTATTTTTTGTAAGAGCTCATATTCTGTTTTCATCTTATGAAGCTCCTCAAACCTCATATAAGGTTTACCTTCTTTTCTGGCTTCTTTTATGTGTTCAGTAACTTTTCTTATTTCGCTTTCTAGTATTTCATAGTGTTTTTCTTGCCATGCTGCAAAAGGATTTATTATCAAGGCTTCGTTTTTAAAGCCTTTCTTTTCTCCCCACAAGTAGTTTTCATATAATTTGTCCACTGTGTCCGGGTCCAGGGTTGCCCTCATAGTGACTTGCGGATAATATCTCAAAATCAAATCAACATCGATTTCATCAAAGCTCCCCTTGCCACTGTGGAAGGGTCTATTGTGATTTTGTGTTTCCTCATCTCCATCTATTGATAATAAAAGGTCTACAGAATTATTTTTCAAAAACTTTAGCTTTTCTTCGTCTAAAAGTGTTCCATTTGTGGTTACTGAGATTTCAAAATCTCCATATCGATTTCTGATATATTCCACAAGTGGTTTTATAATGTCCTCAAACTTCAGCAGTGGTTCTCCTCCAAAGAAAGTTATGTTTGGTATGTCTAGGTTATCCAGAGCGTTCTTTGCGTAGAAGTCTACTGCATCCTTTGCAGTCTTGTAGTCCATTTCCTTTGGCTGCTGCGTAACAAAACAATATTTGCACTTTAAATTACATTTTTGGGTTAGGTTTAAAAACCCCCCACTTATCTTTGGCAGCATTAAATTACACCCCTACCGTTTACTTCGTCGTACCAACCTTCCAAAATAATAAGGTCCTCATTGATATTCATTGCTGAAGCTACAAAACCGTTATAGCTCATGTTGTTTGATGTTTGTCCTAGTAGGGTTGCTACTTGAATATCTAGTCTTGAAACAATTTCCTTTAAAAACTTTATGTTGGCAAAATTTATTAGGTCGTTCCATTCCATCTGTCCTAGGTTTTCTGCGTTTACATATGTTCCTTCCTGGAAAATGTTTCCGTCAAACCTCTCATGCCTTACTAGCTGTGTTCCGTCCGGGTTGTTCCTTACTATGCTCTCTTTCTTGACATCTCCAAACTCAGCGATGTTGTCATACCAAAAGACAAGGTCGATTTCGTCGTTTATAAGCTGGTCCTTATATTTTTCGAGAAAGGCATTGTTCTCCTCATCTTTGTGCATGTTGTAATATTCTCTAAGATTGAACTGGCTCATGCTTTTGCTCCTTTCCTAGGTCAAAAATATTTATAGGGTCAGTTACTTCAACCTCTCGCACTCTAATATAAAAGGCTGCAACTAAACTATAGCCTGTTGTTTTCAGTACGCTGTCGGGTTTCCTTATAATGATGTTGTTTTCTGCATCTCTTATAATGATGTCGGTAATTTCCCCCTTGCCCTTGCTGGCATTGGTAAATATTTTTAGCATATCTCCTGTGGTTTCTGTCCTTAAAATTTCCATTTCTCTTGTTTCTTCCGCTATTACTAGCTCGGCTTTTGCCACCTTGCTTTCGATAAATTTAACAACGTCAGAAATCAATTTTTCACTTAGCATCTATTCATCTCCTCTTAGAGCTTCGAAGCTATAAGTGTCTTCGGAGTTAAAATCAGAAGCGTATATTATTTCTGTTACTTCTCCGGAGTCTATTTCTCCACTCTTTATCTTTGCTACTGTTGGGTAGTAGTTCTTTGCGTTGTTTGCTCCAACTTGGATTGCAGCTTCCGTTGTCATCCTTTGTGCTTCTGCATATACATCTGGTATGTCTCCACATGGGTGTTCCCCGCATAAAAAGGCGGTGTAGTTATAAGTACCGTAGCTGGAGAAAAGGTCCAGGCTTGCTGCAAAGCCATAGCTGATTTTTATACCTAGGTTTGCTGGGATTATCTCCCTAAGTCTTTTTAGTACATCCCCCTGGTAGCTTGTTCCTTTTTTTATAAAGAGCTCAAAATAAATTTCATACTCGTTATAATTTAGCCTTAGCCTGTAGTTGGTTTTTCCAACATAATTATTGAGCCACTCTTCTAGGGTTCGGTGGGTCCACTTCCTTAGCATATTCCAAAGAGAATAGATGGACCTTCTTTGTTCTTCCAAATCTCCCTTTATACTCTCGTCATTTATAAGCCTGCGATAGGCACTTAAACCTTCCTTGCCTGCGGACTGAATATAAAGATTTTCCATTATCTTGTTGAGCCTTGCCCACAAGTTAGAAAGCTCGATGTTCTCGTTGATTCTTATTTGCGTGAACTCGTAGCCTTTTCCTATAATGTCTTGAGGTATATGGACTCCTACATCGACTTCCCTATTGATGTTGATTAGGTCTTCCGACTGGTGCAAATTTATTTTGCTTAGGTCTACTTGTAATTCTCTTTTCTCAATCAAATTACCACCTCAGTTATCTTGAGTTCTCCAAGTACAGGTATTTCTTCTTCTTGCAAAACCATTATTTTTTCATTGCTGTCGAACTTTATATTCCTGTAGTCCACCACGTTTTTGGTGTTTAAAATAATACTCATAACCTTGGCTAGTCTTATGTCGTTCTCGATGTATATCTCATCTTTTTCCTTGCTCTTCCTGGACCATCTTTCTCGCTCCAACTTGAAGTAGTCTTCGATATCTCTTTTGATATCCTTCTTAATTTCTTCGATATCGCTTCCTGTTTCCTTCATAATTTCTACGTTGATGTTTATTACTTTTTCCTTGGCACTTACGACTGTGACTAGGTGTCCTATAGGAGCTATTCCAACTCCCTTTTGATTAAAGGGTACAGGGTCTAGTGCTTCTTGAACCCTTTCTATTAGTTCTTTGGTTGCTCCTTTGTTTTCTGGGTCAGTAATAATTACCTTTACTGTTCCCCCACCGTTCCAAACTGGTATTATTTTTACTGAGCCTACTCCTTCGATGGCTTTTACTTTTATCCTGTAGTCATCAATGTTTCCACCGTATGCGTTTGAGTTGATTGTTTCAAAGTATCGGTCTCTAAAAACCTCAGTCTCTTCCTCGTTTTCTCCAAGTACAGCTAGGTTGTCTATTTCTGCAACCTTTAAATCTCTTATAGCTCTATTTGGTGTTAGCCTTCCCTTTCTGATGTTTCCGATTATCCCAGGAGTGCTGCATTGCATCTCGTAGTAAAAAAGGCCTTCCTTTTCTCCTGCAAATTTATTCACATCAAAATAAAGGTCTTCGTGTGAGAATTTTTCCCCTATGGGCAGCTCAACGTTAAATTTCCCAATTACTATTGAAGGTGTCGCAGGGTGTGGTTCTATTCCTCTTTCTTTTGCTCTTTGGATTAGCCAGTATCTATTGGCTGTGTCTCCAAAAGCATTTTTAAAAAGAAAGTCCAAATAGGAGTAAAGAATTGATACTTCTAGGGCCATTGGTGCTATGGCATCAAAAATTACCGACCCTTCTCTTTTGTCGAACTCGTTTGGTATCCTGTCCAGGTTTCTCTCGAGAATTTTTTCATAGGTTTGGTCCTCGAACATCGGCTCGTATATTCTTCTAGTATCCAACTAATAACACCTCCTCTATATTGACTGCTTTTTCTCTTCCAACTAGACTGACCTTAAAACTCATCCCTAGGTTTAAATCCTGGGACCAATCTTCGTGGTACTTGAACTCGTACACATCTTCGATTCTGTCGTCTAGCATTAGTGCATCTGATATCCTTCTGGTTAAAACTACAAAGGCATAATTTTTTGGTTTGCCAAACAAATCCCTTTTTTTGACACCAAAGTTTGGGTATATTGGGTAGATTCCTTTTTCTGTGTTGATACACTTATAAATAAATTGTTTTACTGCTTCTTCTCCGTCCGTGTAGCCTTTTACTCTTTCTTCTTCAATTAGCATTTTGTGAGTAAAGCTAGGCTGCAGAACAATTTCAATTTCTTGTTCCAGGTACTCGTTGTCAAAGTTTGGAGTCATTTTTCAACCCCCTTTTCGTGTACCGCCTTTTCTATAGTTCCATGTGTCACTACGACCTGTCCGTGTGGGCACGTTCCTATAAGTTGGCACTGGTCTATTCTTCCCTTCCACTTGTACTCTATTCCGTTTTGTCCTTGAGGTTCGCTGGCTTCATAAAGATAAAAATAAGTTTGACCTCTAAAGTTTTTTTGTAGCACGAACTTATTTCCTATTTCTTCTTCTGTAAAAACTCTATACTTTGGAATAACCAGGAAGTCTTCTTTTATAATAATTTTCTTCAGTTCCTCTTCCCCTTCTCTATCTTCCGGGATAAAGGTTACTGGGTTTATTGATGTCAGCTTTGCGTAGATGATTTCTGAAAAAGAAATCTTTTCTTGCTGACTATCCGCTATGTTTTTTAAAACTTTATATAAATCTGCCATTATTTCACAATCCTATACCAGGCATAGTCCTTGTACTTGCCCATGTTGCTTACCTTTGCTTGCGGCTTTGTTTGGTGTATTATCTTGTCCTTGCCTAAAGCTATTAAAGTGTGGCCTCCGCCCGACCTTGTCCTTTGCTTTATGGCCACATCTCCTGCCTTGACATCGTCGAATGGTATTCTTTGGAAACAGCCACTTTTTAGCATTGAAGAAGTATCCCAGGCTCCTTTTGGAACATTAAAGCCGGCATCTCTCATTGCCTGCCAAACAAAATAAGAGCAGTCCGAGTATCCTTTCTGTCCTCTCTTTGGTTGGCTGTACTTTTCTCCAAGGTGGCTGAAGGCACTATCTAGCATTTTTTGCAGTTGGGCACTGTCAGCTTGAACTGGTGACTTGCCTATGCCAAAACCATCAAGCATTTGGCTCTTGTTATCTTGGATTATTCCGTCTCCACTACCAATAGGCATGATGTCTTTGTTTTGAAGGTCTAGGTCCATGAAGTGGTTTCCGTCGTGAAAAGTATGTTTTATACTGTCCACTATCATGTAGGAGTTTATGTCTATATCCCCTATGGCCATCATTCTTACTGGCACCAGGCTTCCTGCCCTTATCCTTTCGTCTCCTATTGCTTGCTTGATTTTAAAGCTGCGGTACTTTCTGTTAAAAAGTTCTAGTAGTTGGCTTGCTTTGTTTTCTATATCCTCGTCATTATTGGTCTTGACTGTGTACTCCAAAACTCCCCAACGTTTTATTGATTCCCTGTCTTCCTTTACCACTTGTCTTAGTTGGTTCCCGTTGTCGTCCGTGATATAAACCACAATTCGGTTATAGGTTCCGTCGTCGATTGAAGTCACGTAGTCAAAATCTACACCGTTGTCGTAGGTTAGTGGGTAGTCTACTATCATGCTCGTCGGCTTCATGTAGCAGATTTTTCCCTTGTCGTCGAAGAGTGTAAATATTTCCCCTGTTTGCGATAGGTTGATGTCGTCTGCCGCCTTTATCATTTGCATATATTCTTGGTTCTCTTCAATCTTTTTAGGCACCTTAAACTTGGCACTTTCTATGGTGCCAACTGTTAGGCCCCTGTCCTCACAAATCTTTTTTATGAGGTCCGATACACTCATAGCCTTGTACTGGTAGGTGTCCTTGTTCTTCAGATACCTTACCTGGTCATAACAGGTTACTTTTATAATTTGCCTTTTGTCTCTTGCCTTCTTGAAAACAAATCCTAGAAAAAATAATTTTCCGTCAATAGAAAATGATGCCCTATCTCCCTCCTGGAAGTTTAAAGCATCATCTTTGACTGTGTTAAATTCCATTATTCCTGCCCTAAAATCTCGGGTCCATGTAATAACAACATCTCCCTCGATTACAGGTTCAGAAACGCTGCCGCCACTTCCTCTTTCAATTCTAACTGTGAATACTTTGTTTGAATTTTTGATGATCATGTTTTATCTTTTCCTTGCTGGTCTTCTTGACTAGAGGTGTCAATAACTTATTGACTATTTTTCCTCCTGCTCCTGGCATAGCCATACAGGTTGCTGTTAGTGCTATCCCCATTCCTACTGCAGCAGGATTTTCTGTAATAGTCTTGTACATCTGCCTTTTGGCTTCCGGTCCGTTACTTGTCTTATCAACTAGTTTCACAGTTTTTATTGGGATATATTCTTTTAAAGTGACGGATATCTTTATGTTGGTTCCGTACTGGGTGTCTTCCAAAACTTTAAAGTCTTCTAGGGTGGTGTATCTGCAGGTTGAGTTTTTTAGCTCCGGGTCGGAGGAAGTTCTTATAATTACGAATTCAAAAACTTCTTTGTTGTTTTTTAAGTCTTCCAAATTTTTCAGAACCTGGGCCTGGGATATAAAATTCCCTACGCTTGGGTGTGGGTGTGAAAACGAGAAAAAAGAGAAGCTAAATTCCTTTAGCTCCCTTTTGTGGAGGACTGTATAAGTTTCTCCGTTTATTAGATTCAAAAAATCATTTTTGCTGTCTACGCTCATTTCCAATTCTGAAGGTGTGATTGGGACCTGCCAACCGTTTATATATAGTTCATATGCTTCTGCCATCTAAATCACCCCGCATTGAATTGCATTTCTAGCTGTCTTGCTATCTTGTTTGATACGTTTTGTGCCATAGCTTCTTCGTCTATGCTGTTGTCGACATTTCCTGTGAATGAGTTATTGATTTCAACCTTGAAGTCCTTGCTTAAACTTGTAATGGCTCTTTGTTCCATTAGGTCTCTCAAACTTGTTAGGTCGTTGTTCCTCCATGCTGTATTATCCTTTATTCCTTTGGTGTTGTCCGCTATCTTGTCTAGCTTTGAACCCTTGCTTCCTAGGCTCTTTTCAAGCTCCCCACCGTTTCCTGTTTGAAGGCTGTTTAACATTTTTTCTATGTCGACTTGGTTATCTGACTTGTCTTTAGCATTCTTTTTGTCTAGAGCCTTGCTCTTAGCTATTGCTATGTCTGCTTCCCTTCTCATCTTGTTTTGTGAGAATTGACTTCGCATATCTTGTATTTGTTTTTCGTTGCTTGCCTTTAGTTCTTCCAACTGTTTTTGAGCTGCTTTAGTAGATGCAGTGTCAGCTGCGTTTTTCCTATCACGCTCCGCTTGGTTCTTGGCCATGATTTCCTCGTTGGTACTTACTTCGAGTGTTGGAAGTGTTTTTCCTACAAGGCCTAAAAGACCGTTTAGTCCGTTTATAAAATCATTAATCATGATTTTAAAATTATTTACTAGGATTTGGATTCCGTTGCTGATGTGCATTTGGAGTCCGTTCCACCCTACTTGGATTGCATCAAAAGCTGTCATGAAGGCTATGTTCATTTTTGCACTTGCTATTTGAGCTTGGTTGCCCATTATTGCACATCCTACTTGGACCTTTTCCCAAAGGCTTATAAAGAAATCTTGAACTGTAAGCCAAGCTGCAGCCAATCCTCCAACACTTTCTATCCACATCTTAACTAGAGTAATAATAAGAACTATTAGTGATGCTGCAAACATTAAGACCAAGCCTATTGGGTTAGCTGCTATAGTTCCATTTAGAACTATCATGGTTAATGTCAAAACTGTTACTGCTCCACTTACTGCTAGTATTGCTCTATTTAGTGCATCGGCTCCGTCCTTTGCCAAACCTAAATATTCTAAGGCTTCCTTCAAGATAGCTGTGAATGCCACTATTCCCACCACGGCCAATGCGTATGGGTTTGTTGCCAAAGATTTCATCATCTCTACATTTGTTTTAGTCAAGATTTTAGTTTGTAGTATCCAGATTCCGTAGGCTGTGGCTATGCTTAAAACAATTGGTTTTATTAGTGCCCCGTACTCAATGATAAAGTTAAACCCTGTAATGGCTGTGTTTACTGTTTGGCCTATTACTTCTCCTAGTATGCTGCCTGCATTTTTTGCGTTTGCTACAAAAGTTTGGAACTGCTCGGCATTTAAAAATTGGCTGAAACTTTCGAAGGCTGGTCTTAAACCCATTAAAAACGAGTTTCCTATTTCCGTTGTTATTCTTCCAAAAGTTTTAGGCATAGTTCCATAGGCTGCATCTATTTTGTTTTTGTTGTTTAGTATGGCTCTTACTACAATGTCAGAAGTTACAAGTCCTTCTTCCGCTGCACTTTTGATACTTCCTGTGGCTATGTTCATTTCCTCTTCTATCATTCTGGCTATTTGAGGAGTGTTTTGTAAAATAGCGTTTAAGTCTTGACCCCTTAAAACTCCACTTGCTAGTGCTTGGGTCAAGTTATACATTACAGATTCTGCCGCCATGCCTTCTGTTCCTGCTATTGCAAACTGTTTATTTAGTAGCGTTGAGAACTCTAGGATTGTTTGGTTTGAGTTGCCAAAAGCATTACCCGCCTGCATCGCTAGCTTTGTAAAATTATCAACCATTGCGGTGTAGCCTGCTCCAGATTCCTGGGCCTTTTGATAGATTGCATCTTGAAGCTGCAAAGTTTGAGCAGCCCCTCCACTAATCATATCTAGCCTTGCTTTTATATTTGCAAAATCATCTGCTGCACCTACAAAGGCTTTTATTCCTCTCAAGCCTGCGTAGGTAGCTACAAAAGTTTTTAACATTCTTGTAGCGTTGCTCAAAAGTTCGGGACTCTTCCTTACTTCCTTGTTGTAGTTTTCATGTTGTCTCCTAGCTTCTTCCGCCTTTTCAGTCATTTGCTTTATGCCGGTTCCTGCTTGTTGGAATAAACCTTGGGCGGATTCTAGAGCTTCTAAGTTTATCATATTCTTAGTAGCTCCTTCTGTCTTTTTGGCTTCCGCTACTAACATATCAAGTCCACTTACTACGCTTTGTAAAACAGGAGTTACCTGGTTGTACATCATTATTGTTGTTTCTAAGCTCAACTATCTCACCCCTTTATCTGACTTTACTTTTTAGTCTTTTTTGTACTTCTTTGTCGTCCTCATACTTGCAGGATAGCATTGCAATATAAAAGGACTGTTTTCCAACAGTCCATGATAAAAATTCCTCGGGCCTTATGTTGCCCTTGGTTTCCCAAAATATTACATATGCTTGGGAGGTCAGTAAGTCCTCCCTTATTAGTTTTTTGCTTTATTGATTAGCTCTTTGTAGTCGGCTACTAGTCCTTGCTCTCTTACGAGTTTATCTCCTAGTTTTTCGTACTCTCTTCCTTCCAACATTGCATTTAAAAGTTGTCCTGCACTTGAAACCTTATAGTTATCTTGTAGTGCTTTGTCGTTTAGATTTGGGAAGATGATACTTCTTAGGATAGTTTCTCTTGCCATCTTTGATGTGGTTACTTTGATGTTTCCATTCTTATCTGTTTCATATCCTTTTTCTTTTAGCTCAGCTATTTCTTTGGCTTCCAAAAGTCTAAAAACAAAAGGGATTGGATTCCCTTCTTTGTCCTTAAATCTATCGCTGGCTTGGATTTCGATTTCAGTTCTTTTGGCTTCTACGTTTTCTCTAAAAAATACATTTAGGTTGTTTCTATCCATTTCCTTATCTCTCCTCAAAGTTTTCAAAAGTTCCAGAGATGTCTTCTTCAAGTTCAGAAGCTTCAACATCTAGCTGAAAAATTGTTGTAGTTTCTAGGTAGCAATTCTTTAGAATTACTGTGTCACTTCCCTGTGCAAAGTTAGGGTCATCTTGCGTTAGTATAATGTCGATAGGTGTTTCTTTTCTTTCGTGCATATATCTTTTGGCGATTTTTCTGAAGGCCTTTGTGTGGGAGTACATTGTTGCTTCCCAAGTTCCTTTAGCATCTCCGCCTGTTGATAGGTTTATTGGTGTACCTAGTCTTGGTATGTCCGTCCTATCGATATCCACTTTAGCAGTAATGTTCTTCAAAAAGAAAAGAGTTACCCTTTCTCCCTCGATGTCCGCTACTGCTTCTCCAAATCGACCATTTATCAAGTCTTCTCTTTCGAGAAATTTTTCTAGTGCCATTTGCTGCTCCTCCTTATTCTACGATTACTGATAGATATAGTTTCTTCATTGCTAAAACAGGGCAAACTGCAAACTCAGCATATACTGCATCCTTGTCTTCCCCAAAGTCCACGATTATGTCTTCCGCTTCAAAGTTTCTTATAGCTCTAATGTTTTGTAGCTTGTTTGCGTGGTTAGTGAAGTCGTTCCACAAGATGCTTTGGCCTGTCTTGTCGTTTAGTTCCTTGTCTAGGTACAAAGTATTGAAAATTGTTGACCAGTCGTTGGCTATTTGATGAAGAACCCTTATAATTTGGTTCTTGCTGAAGTCTTTGTTTTTTGACTTTGAGAATTCTGTTAGTGAGTTTATGTCGTCTAGGACTCTTACTTCGTTGTCTACTTCGTGGAACACGAATTCTCCATTTCTTAGTGCTGCGATTTGGTCTCTTGCCTTGTTGATTGGTTTTAGCTTTAGTTCTCCGTCGTAGATGTCGTTACCGACTGTCCTATTGATTTCGCAGCCTGCTTCTGCTCCTGCTACCCAGTAGACTATGTCGCTTGGTAACTTTGACCCTTCTGCAGGTGTTGTTACGTTGATAATTAATTCTGAGTTTTTCTTGAAGTTATAAACTACCCCTTGTAGGTATGCTCCTTCTTGGTTTACTCTTCTTTCAACGTATGAGCAGTAAAGCTTCTTTACTCCTTCGTCGTTTCCTGCGTAAGCTATAACGTTAATATATTTACTTTCGATAAGGTCTAAAAACTTTTGGTGTTCTCCTACTGTTTCTTCCCCGTCTACTCCATTTGTTAGCTTGTAGATTCCTATGTTTGTTTCTTTTGCAAACTTAGAAATGTTGAACTTGATGTATGGGTTTTCTTTGTTGAACTTTTCAATCGCTTCTTTTGTGTTGTCGATTGTTTCAAGTAATGCCTTAAAAGTTCCAATCCTTAACTCGATTTCTATCTTGTTTTCGTCGTCGATTGAGACTGAGGTTCTTACCGTGAAGTCATTTCCTTTTGTTCCTGTGCACTTGGCTTCAATAAAATCATTTTTGGCCTTTTGACCATCTGCGTTTAGTCTATAAACGTATACTGTCTTTGCGTGTAGGAGTGCTTCCCTTAAAGGCATTAGTTCCTCGTCCGTATATTGGTGTCCAAATAGAGCTAGTGAGTCTTTTTGTAGGTCAGCTGCTTCTACTGTGATAATTTTTTCTGCTGCTCCCCAGTCTAGGTTTATTGCTACTGCTAGGAACCCTCTTTCTCCAAAGATATTGGAAGGTCTAGCCTTTGATGTAAAAGATACATAAGTTCCGCCCAATTCTTTGTTTTGAATTGGTGGGTTCCAAGTTCCACCACCGTATGCCATTATTTAACCACCTTTCTATTTAAAAAATCATTTAATAATTTTTCTGCTTCTTCTTTCGTGTATTCTTTTCCGTCTTCCAAAACAACATATAATGCATCTAGACTTCCAATTGGTTCTTTAGCATTTAGGAATTGTTCTTTTGTGAATTTAACATCCGCAGTTACTTTAACATCCGCTTGTTTTGTTTCCATCGTGTTTCTCCAATCTTTTTAAATTTTCTATATCTCTATCTTTTATCTTTTTGTTTGCTTCCGCTATTCGTTGGTCCTCTAGTTCCTGGTCTACTTTTCTCTGGCCCTTTTTATAAGTGTCTCTGAATACTCTTTTACTTAGGTTCTTCCTATAGCTGTCGTTGCTTTGGTCTTCAGAGTTTGTTTGCCTTTTTGTAGTTATGTTTTCGTCCAGGTGCTTCATGATGTTTTGGTCTTTTTCCTTTTCTAGCAGCACCTTGTATCTGGCTGTTATAACAATATCCCCGTCTACTATTTTGCCGCTTACTTCCGTAGCGGTAACTCCAATTTGCTTTAGCTGGATTTGCTCCAAAATAAATAAAAGGTCGAGCTTTATTTCCTCGAGGTTGTATCTGTCCTTGTCGTCAGAAATATAAACTACATTAATCACGTTGTCGGTCAAAAAGAAATCATGCAGCTGCCTTAATAGTTGGGTTTCAACTGTAAAAATAAAAAAACAAGGAGTTCTTATTCCTTCCGGACTGATTCCTTGTTTACCTATCCTTGTTTCCTTCTTGACGTTTGGGTAGTGCTCGTCTAGTTTATCGATTATGCCTTGTAGTAAATTCATAATTATCACTCAAATAATAAGCCTTCGTATTTGGCTAGGTGCTTCTCTATAATTTTGTCCATGGCTTTTTCCATTTCCTTCTCCGATATGGTCATCATGAAGACTCCTTCCTTCCAGCCTATTGTTGCTCCGCCTGCTACTATCCTGTGTCCGTATTCAACGTAGGGAGCATATTCTGTTGGGTTTAAAATCTCGATTTGATATCCTGTGCTGGTCTTTCTTGCTCTCGAAATATCCCAGGACAATCTTAGGTTCCCTGTATCCACTGGTGTCCTCTTTGTAATCTTTCTTAGAGTCCTTAGTGCTATATCCTCTATGGCTTCTTCCATGATTTTGTCTAGCATCTTTTCAAACTTTACGAAGTTCTTCTTCAAATCCTCAAGCTCTCTCACGTCGATTTTTATCATCCGATATCAACCTTCTTCAAAACATATTTTGTATGAGTGGTGTGCATCGATGGTTGCTGCGACAATTGATACTTGTAGGTCTTCCCTATTGCTTTTCTAACTACAATGGTTGAGCCCATTGGTATCTTTATGTCGGGTAGGGTTGTTAGTACATCTTCTCTTCCGTACTTAACATATCCCGTCTCTTTGTCCTCGCTTGAAACTGTTTTAAAGGCTAGTAAGCAGATTTGATTATCTATAATCTTTTCCGTCTTGGTCATCTGCCTTTTTGTTTCTGGGTCTTTGTACTCCACTTCTGCGTAGGCATCGAATGTATCTTCCATCAAGATTTTGAGAGCTTCTGTGTATATGTCTTCTACTCCTACCATTTCATGCACCTGTACCTGCTGCAAAAGATTTCTAGTTTGTCATTGAACAGGTCATTCATCTTTTGCTTATAGCCTTCCTTTTTAAAATCCTTCTTGTCTTGCTCGCTTGTATCTCCAAAGTCTACTGAAGTATTTTCTATTGTGACTGACTTTGGAGTTCTTCCTGCTGCTGGTGTCTTGGCATCGATTATATCTCCGACTTCCAAACTGTTTAGGATTGCCTTTATTGCCATTAAGTATTCTATGGCCATTTCAGCTTCTTCTGGAAAGTCTTCCCTATAACATGCCCACCTTAAAATGTCTAAAACCTCAACTTCCAGGAACTCTAAGACTTGGGAGTCGATTTCCTCTCCTCCCAAATATCTTATAATTCCGTTTATCCTATCGAGTCTTATCATTTTACTGTCGCTACGAATACTTGATTACAAGCTTCGAAGGATGGGATTGCTCTTGCAACTGATTTTGTGATTCTTGCTACTGGGTCTACTCTTCTGTAGATTACAGATGTAATAAAATCTTGGTTCCTTACTTCTAGGTTTGATACAGCTGGTAGTTCCACTTCTTCTGCAGTTAGTCCAAAGTTTGTATTGCCTAGTTTTGTTTCTGGCATTAGGATAACTGTGTTTGGTTTAATAAGTGGAGTTACTGTTCCGTCCGCTAGTCTATATTTTTCGTTATAAACTGCGATTGTTGGTAGGTCTCTTTGTGTTAAAAAGTCGTTTAAGTTTGTTAGGCTTGGAACGATTGAAGCGTTCACTCCGTAGATTCCTTTTCTTACTGCTTCTGAGTTTAGAAGTAGTCTTGAAGTGGCTTTGTCCATTAGCATTCTTGTTGGGTTGATTCCTGTATCGTTTACGATAGTGTCCACCCATTTATCAAGGTTTTCTAGTGGGTTTGCTGTTGCTTCTGACCATCTTGCAGCAGTCTTTAGAGTTTCTTGGTGTGCTTCTGGCATGTGGTAGTCGATTACTCCCTTTACACCGTTCTCGTCTAGAGTTAGTTTTCCTGTTTGTAGGATTTCAAATCTCATCATGTTGATTCTTTTGTAGACAGATTCGATTGTTAGGTCAACGTCGTTAAAAATCTTGTTTAGGACTTCTTGCTCTTCTGCAGTCGTTCTTGGGTTTTGAAGCTTGACAATTTCATCTTCTGTGATGTACTTTGAGTCTTTGATTAAAAGCATGTCTAGGATGTTCTTTGCTAGGCCTGGTCTTCCAGATAGTTTAGTGTTTGTGTCTGGAGAATAAACTTCTGCTGTGACTGGTTGTTGGTTGCCGCCTACAATGTATTCGATTTTTAAATCGTTTGTCTTAACGTTTGGAAATAAAAGATTTCCGATGTTATTTTCTTCTTGCTTTGTTCTTGCGTACTCTCTTAGGTCAAGGTTCCCCTCGCTCAAGTTTAAAATCGCATTAGTAAGTTCTTGTGGCATTTATTTTCCTCCTCTTATTTTACTAGTTTAATTTCTGGCATCTTGGCTTCTGCGTTGATTGCTTCTGGTAGTTTGTCTTCGTACACATAACCTTCGATTAGTAGTGGTGCTTCCATGTCTGATTCTGTTACGTCGATGTCGTATAAAATAATGCCCTTTGCTGTTGCATCATTTTTTGGATATACTGTTCCTGCTTTTACGATGTTTCTTCCTGCTACTTCTTTTCCGCTGCCCTTCTTTAGAGTAACTGTCATAGCTACGTATGGGTCAGCGTATGCTAAAATATTAGTTTTTGCTTCAAATGATAAATTTTTGCTTAACATTTTTACCTCCTGTTATCCCCATGGATTAAAATCTTTTGTATCTGCTTCTCTCTCGATTACTGTGTCAAATAATCCTTTCGGCTTTTCTGGATTGTCTCCAGGGATTCTTGGGTTCCCGCCTTTGATTTTCGTTTCCTTGAAAAGAGATTTTAGTGTCTCGTCTTCCTTTAATGTATTTAGCTGCTCGTCGATTCCTATTAGCTTGTCGTCCTCATACTTGATGTTTTCTCCGTCTAGTAGTTTTCTGACCACGCTTATGTTGTTTACCTTCTGGCCATATAGATATTCTGTGATTGCATTATCTTTTCTTACAGCCTTTAGTTTTTCTTCAGCTGCTTCTCTATCTTTTTTGTTTTCTTCCTTCAGCTTATTGATTTCTGCTTCCAGCTCTTCCTTGTTGCCGCTATGTTTTTTTAAACCTTCGATTTGCTTGTCTCTCTTTTTGATGTCTTCGCTTAAGTTATCTAGGTTGTCTTTAACTTCCTTGTATCTGTAATTAGGCACGTAGTCCTTGTTTACTTCTTCAAGTATATTGTCGGCTTTCTCTTCTTCAATTCCAAGTTCCAGTAATCTTTCTTTAGTTAACATTTTGTCCTCCTATTTTCGCATAGTTGCTATTCAGCATTTTACAGTTGCTTAACTTCTTCAAGTTATTTTTCCCCGCCCCTTTGTGCAAAATATATAACTTGTCGCACTTCCCACTTTGACCATAAAAAATAATCGTGTGAATTTATGTGTGTTTTTCGCACGATTTCCTCACGATTACTTACGATTAATTTTCTTTTTTCTTCCAAACAAAAAGCACACCAACTCAAATGTTAGCGTGCTTTATTTCTTTTTTATTCCTCTACTATTTCAAATAATTCTGGCGGATATAAATAATCTTCCTCTTCTTCGTCAATTATTCTATACCAACCTTTCTCTATGCTTAAGACTTCATATATCTTATTTTTTATCATGTAGACCGGGTCCGTTTCTCCTATATACTTAACTTTCATCTTCAAACCACCTTTTGACTTTCATTTTTACTCTTCCGGTTTGTTTTGACTCGAACCAGTGTAGTTCGCATCTTGCTGGTTTTCCTTTAAAATCTACAAAACCTTCCCCTCTGACTTTTTTCCAATCCTTAGGTTTATTTTTGTATTGTTTTGCTAGGTGGTTAGCTACCTTAACTTTTTTGTTTGAGTTCCCTCCTGCAAATACAACTATTTTTGTGATCTTTGTTCCTTGAGTTAGCTTAGTATAACCCCCATTTGGTAACTTTACTGTATCTCTAAACCCTGCCGCACTTAAGCTTCTAGGTATTATTATTTCATCACTATTATAACCTCCAGCTGTGTTGGTATCAATGTCTTTTACAAATCTTTCATACCATTTTTTATAAGTTATATCCGGTACAGTTGTAGATTTTCCTGTCCTCACATTCCTTGCTGCTCTTCTTTCTACTATGTCTTCTTGTATGTCGTCATCAAAGTATGGTATAGTCGTCGACCTGCAGTAAACATGGAATGGTGGAGCTGTTATTCCTACCTCGTAGTCCTTAACATTAAAAACCTTCCCGTCTAGCCCTCGGCATATTTCTGTGGTCCTTGTATCAAGGGTTGCCAAAATCTCATACTTTTCTACTCCCATTTGTTTGAACATTGACTTCCTGGAGCTTGCGTGTATAGCTGCTGATTCTGTTTGGACCAGTCTTTTTGCGTTTGACTTACTGGTGTTTAGTTCGTGAGAAATCTCAGCGGATATCTTATCTGGACTCCTTCCGGTTATAAGCCCTTGTCTTAGGTTGGTATCAAGGGTGCTTATAAGTTTATCCTTCCTGGCCCATATTCTGTCCGAGAAGTTTTTCCCATCGTTGGCCCATGAAGTGTTTAGCACTTCCTCTACTAAGCTTGGCGATAATTTGTTTATCTGCTCGTACCCTATTATCCTTTGTAGTTCGTATAGGTCCTCGTAGTAACTGCTGGTGTATTGATTTGATAAATGTGCAAAAAGTTTCTTCTGCTCCTTATTTAGCAGTACAGCCACATTTGATTTTAGGGATAGCTGCATGGCCTGTAGCCTTGATATCCTTACTCTTTTTGAAGCCACATCAAGCTCTTTTTCTAGGTCCGGTGTTATAAAACCTTTTGAAGCATTTGTAAAATCTGATAGATTGTTTCTGAAACTTTTAACCTCTTTCTTGTTTAAAAGTTTCTTTGCTTCGCTCATGCTTACTTCGTCCATGCTGTTTAGTATGCCTAGAATATCCCTGTCTATGTTTTCTGCTGCCCCTTTATACATTCTAAAGATTTCAGCGACGTATTGGTCGTTGCTGTCAAAAACATCTTTTGTGGATTTGAGAAATCTATTCTTCCAGTACTCCGTCATAGTCCGACTCCTCTTTCATCTCTTTGGCTACTTGCTTTTCTTCTTCAGCTATGTCTTCAACCCATGGGTGGTTCCTCATGATAGTCCTGTTTGAGATTACTCCGATTGACCTTTGAGCGTTTTCTATTGTTGCTGTCTCGTTGATTAAAATGTTTCTGTCAAAATTAAACTTGACATCTTGGTGGTCGTAACCCCTGTAAAAATTATAAAAGTATAAAAGTATATCTAGGCTGACCTTGTATTCTGTTTCCATCTCGTTGGCATCTAGGTCGATGTTGGTGTAAAGAGATTGAATGGTCATCTGGTTTACTGCCTTTTGGAATAGCTCAGAGTTTGTGTCTACTCCTCTTCCAACTTCTATAAGTGACCTTATAAGAATTTCTAGGACTGTCTCGTAGTTGCTTATGTCTATGTCTACGCTTAGGGTCGATACATCTGCGTTGCCTGTTTGAGGGTTAGAAGAAAAAGCTATAATTCCGCTGCGGTTTATTTCTCTTCTTATCCTCTTTAGGTCTTGCTCGTTATGACCGCCAATGTTTTTTAGAACCAGGATTGTATTCCTGGAGTCCTCGTCCATCGAGTCCATAAATCTTGAGAGGATTGAGTTTATAGCATCTTGCAAAGTCTTCACTCTATTTAGTAGTGGTTGCTCCTGCTCGTCCATCCTAAAATAAATTAATGGGATTCTTCCCCAGTTGCCTATCTCGTCTCCTATCATAAAATAAGGCTCCTGCTCTTTTAGGACTAGCTCCCCATTTACTTCCTCGTATCTGTCTATTCCCCACATGTGGTAGTATTCCACTATTTCTGTTTCGTGGTCTTCGTAGTCTACTGTCTTGTAAAATCTGATGAAGCCCTGGAGCCATGTGTGGAGCTTGTCTTCCCAAATCGGTATAATTTCTAAAGGGTCAAACTTCATCAGTTTGAAGTCTCCTTCCTTGTCGATGTATGGGTAGATGTACCCCATGTTTGCTAGGAGTGAGTCTCTTCCAACTGACTTTATAAGTTTGTGGAACTTAAAATCAAAAAGTTCTTTCTGCAGCTTTTCCTGGTAGCTTTTGTTTTCGCTGCTTACTCCAATTGGTCTAGTGAGTAGGTAGTTCTTCTTCTGGTCTACTAGGACTGCGTATTGGTTTCTCATGATTTTATTATTTGGGAGGTTTTCTATAACTTCTCTTGTTCCTTTTACCTCTCCAATCCCTAGTCTTTTCTTGTATAGGATTTCTTGCCTGTTGTTATAGTATTCGTAGCTGGTTACTATTTCTTCGTAGTCCTTGCTGCTCCTGTAATCATTTAAAATCTTTTTTATTATCTTGGCCGATAGGTTATCCAAAGTATAGGCCTCCTTCGTTTATAATGTTTTCCGCTACTCCTGTTGTTGCATCTTGAGCATCGTCGTGAAGGTTTTTTCCTTCCTTCTGGTACTCTTTCATGCTGATAAAATATTCGCTCCACCTGTTATGCCAGTTTTCTGGGTAGTAGATGTGTTCCATTATCCAGGTAGCGTTGGATAGTATCCTTGCGTTCTTGTTGTTTGATTGGTGGAAGGTATTTATAACTGTTCCAAAATTGCCATAAGTTTGGCAGTGACTTTCTACCTGTCTTGCAAAACCTCGGCCACCATTATTGCCTTCTATGAGTGCTGTGTTTACTTGGTAATCTGTCAGCCTTCTTGCTACTTCTTTTTCTGTTATCTCCATGTGGTCCTTGGTGTAATAAACATCTAGTATATACGCTTCCCTATTTAAAACTCCGTATATTATGTTGCACAGGTAGTCTTCTCCTGTATCGGCTGTATCGCAGTAGCTCCTAATTTCTGTGAACTTATATCTGCCAAACATATCAACCGGTATCGTGTCATATGTCTTAAAGTCTTTGTATAAAGTTCCCTTGATGTCTATTGGTTCTTGCTGGTAGTTTGCATTTGCTATCTCTGGACTCATGGCCTTGGTCTTTATTTCAAAGGACTTTTTGTTTAGTATCTCGTCGCATAGCATGCTTCCATCTTCCTGGACTGCCTTATAATTTATGTGCTGGTAGGGTGTTTCATTCTCCTTGCAAAAGTTTATAAGTCTTCCGGCTAGGTCTTTAGTGGACCACCTTGTCATTACTACGATTATTTTCCAGTCATTTCCTTCCAACCTTGATAGGATTGTATCTGTGAACCAGGACCATTGTTTGTCTAGAGTTAGGGTGTTGTTTGCTTCCATTGAGTTTTTTATCAAGTCGTCTATTACCAGTATGTCTGCTCCAAAACCTGTAGAAGTTCCCCCTGGCGATGTTGCTAAGTAGTTATTGTTCCCATCTTCTAGGGACCACTGGTTTATTGCTCCATCTCCGTATTTGATTTTTGTGTTCGGGAATATGTCTGAAAATGTAATCGCTCTTGGGTTCTCTTCCGCTATGGAGTTCCTAATTTGCTTTGAGAAGTTTGTTGATAGTAGATCGTTGTAAGCTCCTATCATTATCTTTAGCTTGCTGTTGTTCCCAAGTATCCACTGTACAAAGTGGTTAATAGAAAAAGTCTTCCCGTGCCTAAGCTACGGAGGCATGTTGACTATAAACACTTGGTCCTTCGACTTCATAAAATCCTGCAAACTGTCACAAAGGTCTTTTAAATATTTTCTATCGTCTTTATAAAAGTTTGGGTTTTTGAGTTGACAAAAATAATAAAAATCTTTTCTTGCCAGTGCTAGTTTTGCCTGTTTTATTATTTTATAGTCAATTGCCACTTAACCACCCCCTCCTTTACAATCCTTTCTTACTAGTCCTTTATCATCTTCCTTAGTTCTTCTGCTGTAAGTTCATCAAATGGATTTTTGCCATTTATGTCTAGTTCTCCCTCTAGTACCTGGTGCCTTCTGTCTCGCCACTCGTATGGTTTCCTGTTCTTGAGCCAGAATATCATTGCAGTTGTATCTGGTGGTATTTGCTTCTTTGTAACTTCTTTTTTTGTAGTAATCTTACCGTCCACTTCCTGGTAGTATACTTTCTCTTCCGTTACTTCCATTCCCATGGCTCTTTTCAGTAGTGAGTTCTCTACTTCAAAGTCTACGACTTCCTTCCCCTTCTTTAAGGCAGCCATTATAGGTGGGAACTTGTTTTTCCACTCTTTTAATGTCGAGTATGCTATCCCCATATTCTTTGCTACCTGTTCTTCGGTCAGTCCGTCTCTTGCCCAGGCTTCTATTTTTGTCAGACCATCTTCTTCTAGCCACTCATGGAACTTGCCTTTTCTTCCTCCTTTTTTTGTCGTCATTTGATCATTCCTTTTTAAATAATAAAAAAAAGCGATGTTTTCGCTTCCTACTTCTTGTATAACTAAATTGAAAATTTATAGATTTTTTAAGGGTGCCTATGGAGGTGTAAACTATTGTAGAAATCTATTGAATGGTATTCCTTTAATGGTTAATAAGGTAGGTTTGTTAATTTGGCGATTTATATTCCTGGCTACCCTTATTAAATCTATTCCGTCTTTCAACTTGTACGCTTATTTATTTATTAGCTCCGCCTTTTTGCCTGTGAACTTTTCCCACCTGTGAATTATTACGTCTACGTATACTGGGTCTAGTTCTACCAGTCTTGCTTTTCTTCCTGTTTGCTCGGCCGCTATTAGTGTGGTTCCACTTCCTCCAAATAAATCTAGGACTATTTCTCCCTTCTTGCTGGAGTTCTTTATTTGTTTTGCTATTAGTGGAACTGGTTTCATTGTTGGGTGTAGTGGATTTGTTGACGGTTTGGCTTCTCTTAGGATTGTTGTTCCGTCTTCCCTTAGTTTTAGTAAAAGTTCAGCGTAGTCTCTTAGCTCTTCCTTTGTCATCTTTGATAAGTTTGGCTCATCATCAAATGTGGTAGTGTTTGTAAAATCATTTATAAAGTAGTGTGCTGCTCCTGGCTTCCAACCGTATAGACATGGTTCGTGCTTCCAGTTGTAGTCTTGTCGTCCTAGTACTAAACTTTTCTTAACCCATATTAGGTTTTGTCTTTCTTCCAGGTCGTTGTTTTTTAGTGCCTGTGAAAAATATAATCTATTTGTATCAGCGTGCCACACATAGTATGCTCCGCCTTCTTTTAAGCATTCCCTCATGACTTTGAAAGTGTCTTCCAAGAAATTAAGGAAGGACTCATTGCTCATGTTGTCGTTTTGTATTTTTCCTGCTGTGCCTTCGTAGTTGACATTGTATGGTGGGTCGGTTACGACCAGATCAACTCCTCCTAAGTCTACTATTTGTTTGACTTGTTCTAGATTAGTGCTGTCTCCGCACATTAGCAGGTGATCTCCCAGTCTATATATTTGGCCTTGTTTACTTTCTGGTTCTTTCTCTTTAATTTCATTTACTTCCACGTCTATGTCGAAGTTGTCGTCTTTGAAGTTGTCTTTGAAGTCTATTTCTTCAAATCCAAATTCTGACATATCAAAATCTTTTAGGCTTTCTAGCTCTAGTCCTAAAAGTTCAAAATCCCATTCTGCCAACTCAGATACTTTATTGTCTGCAAGTCTAAAAGCTTTTATTTGGGATTCATCCAGGTCGTCTGCTACTATGCAGGGTACCTCTTCTAGTCCTAGCTTCTTGCTTGCTAGAATTCTAGTGTGCCCCGCCACGATTTCGTTGTCTTTGTCTACGACGATTGGGACCTTAAATCCAAAGTTTTTTATAGAACTTGCTACCTTGTCTACTGCCTTGCTGTTGTCCCTTGGGTTATTTATGTATGGTATAAGTTCTTCAACCTTTTTATATACTATTTTTATTTTATCCAAGGTTTATCATCTCTTTATCCAGTATTTTCATCAGTCCTTTTCTTGCTCCTTCCAGGTCTCCATTTATAGCTTGACCCCTTATGGTTTTAAAAGTATTTCTTTCTATGTGTTTCTTATGCTTTCTTAGTTTCTTCAAAAACTGATTCAAATTCATATTTTCTTTCATTGCTTCTTCCTCTCATAAAAATAGAGCCTGCACAGCGATACAGGCTCTTCTCAAAAGGAGCATATTAGACAAATTCACATGTCCGCTATTCGTAAGAGAAAAAGAAATAAAAATCTCGGTAAATGTTTAAATTTACCTATTACTATAGTATCACAAAATTATTATTATTGACTATCTTTTACTATCATCTTCAAACCGTTTTTGTGGTATTTATAAATCTGTGAAATGCTATAGTTTAACTCTTCTCCTATCTCTTCCCACTCCATTCCTTCGATGTATCTTCGCTCCAAAATGCAGGCTTCTATTCCACCTATCTTCTGTATTTCAATCTGTGCCTTGTTTACTTTTTCTAATAATTTTAATATGCGTATGCTTATGCAGTACTGTAGCTCGTCTATGTCCTCTACAATGTTATCTTTATAAATCTTCCCGCCTGTGGCTCTTACTGCGTGAAAGTCGGTAGAAGATTTCACAGAATATTTTATACTTTGGTACCACTCCAGCTGTCTCAGCATGCTTTTTAAATTTAAAATGTCGGCCCTTATGTTCTCCAAATCTTTCTTTACCAAGCTGCACCTCTCGAAATCTTTACGACTTTATTTCGTATTCTGTACCTTTTACTAGCTCCTCTACTGTTACTCCACTTGCCTTTGCTACTCCTAGTGCTACTCTAAGACTTATATTTTTTGTTTGCTTCCCGTTTAAAATATTTCTTAGAGTGTTTATGTGCACTCCTGCTTCTTTTGCTACTTTCGTTTGTGGTTTCCCGCTCTTAATAATTAAATCTTTTAATCTTTTATTTATTGATGTCAATTAAATCACTTTCTTTCACAAAAGTGCCATTGACCATCTTCCCCTTGCGGTTGGAGATTTCCTCGTAGGCACTTTCTACGCAGTCTACAAAATTTAGTTCATATACTATTGCTGCTCCCATTAAGTTCATAATCGCATTTTCTAAAATATCATTCCTGTATCCGCACTGTAGAACCGATGTCGTTATTCCTTCCATGCATAAAATAACCGCCTGTTTGTTGTCCTTGTACTTATTCAAGTTTGGCGATACTTTATCTGCCAAGCTGCAAGAGCATGCATTTATTTTTGTGAAGTCTAGTTTTTTGTCTAGTATGTTCCCAATTATTAGGGTCACATAAATATCCCCAATACTGTCCTTGATTGTTTCTTTTCTTTCTTTGGAAATTCCGATTATAAGTTCAGCGACTTTTTCCGCTGTTTTGATTTGTTGACCTTCAACTGTTCCCTTTTTGTCCAGCTCTCTTTCGATTGCCCACTGTTCGATTTTTTCATTCAAAATATTTAGTCTTGCTACTTTTCCTACAGTTTTTATTTGTTTTAATCCATCCACTTTAGTTTCTCCTTTTTTATAAACTTCCATCAATCGTTCCAGGTAGTCCTTGGCTTTCACGAGATCCTCTAATCCGTTCTTGTTGTTAAATCGTACTAGGTATTTGAGAGTATTAAAAAGATAGATACTCTCTTCCGCCTTTAGGTGGTTGTTGTCTACTATGCCGATTATTGTTTCTATGGTGTCCTTTCCGTCTATTTTATAATGGTCGGGATTGTTTCTCATCTTTTTACCTCTCTATTAATCTGATTTATTATTTCTTGTATAATCATTTTTTTAACATCGTCTTTTCTAAGCATTCTTTGAATTTCCGTGTCTATATAATCATTCATTCTTTCTGCAACCCTTCCCTCAACTGCATCACAATCCCAAAGATTATAGTCCCGCCACATCTCTTTGAATTGGTCTATAATGAATTCTTTGATTTCATCCTTCACGTCTTGCCAGTCTTCTTCTGTAAAATCAGCTAAAATTGTGCTAAATAGTTTCATGTGTTCCCTCGTTTTAATTTATTTTCTTCAACTCGTATGTTTCGTTCTTTATTTGTATAAAATACTTAGGCTGCTTCGTTTCCAGTTCCTTGATTCTATAATCATATAAATTTAAGGAGCCAAAATATAAAATCAATCCTAAAATTATTATTGCTAGCCTTAGGTTATCTTTGTCCATCTTCTACCTCCACCAATTCGTAGTCTTCAAGACTTGTTTTGTACTTCTTCTTTATCTCTTCAATCTCTTTTTTTGTGAATTCAGTTTGGTCATCTTCGTCTTGAAACTTGCTTCCTAGATATGGTATGCCCGTTGCTATATTTAGCCTGTAGTATTTTTCTGTGTCTTTGTTTCCTTGGAACTTCATCCACCTGTGCTGTAAGTAGAATTTTTCTTCTGGAATTCTTTCTCCGGTTGGTGTTTCTGCCAGTTTTATTGCTGCTTTTATAACTATAAAATCTCCTGGAGTGCACATTTCATTTTTTAAAAAAATAACATTCCTGTTAAATTTTCCGATTACTATATAATTTGTGCTGTCTTTATATTCCTTTTCTATACGGTATAATGTTGCTTCACTTGTTGTAGTCCACCCGTTTTCTATTGCTATTTTTTCCATTTCCTTATAAATCATTTTTCTTGCTCCTCTATTATTTCTTCAAGTGTTAGATAAGTTTTTCCATCTTCTGTTTTTATGTCGTCAAAACTTATAAACAAAATATCTTTTTGACCGTACTTATTTTGTACTTCTACTTTTATAAATATCTCCTCATCGTCTTCTATTTTTGACAGCTTTTCTTTTAATTCCTTGACCTTCATTTTCTTGCTACAAAACCTTTAGTCTCCTATAACTTTTTCAATCCAGATTTCTATGATCTTGTCCTTTTTGAGGTATACGCTATAAGCTCCTTCTAGTGCATCTTCGCACTTTACATATTCCTTACTTTTGTTGTATATCTTCCAAAACTCTTCTTCGTTCTTTACAAAAATTTCTTGGCATGGTGGGTCACTGTAGTCTAGGGTGTTGTCCTCGTAGTATAAAATTACTTTTATCATTCTTCTTGCTCCTCTTTTATACGTCTATTGTTGCCATAAGTATTGAGCTGGAATTTACCAGCACCTCGATTCCGTCTTCAAAAACTAACGATACATACTCGTTGTTCTCCAACTCTATCTTTAAATCGTCTAGGCTCGATACAGGGTTGTCTCCTATCCAGATTGTTCCTGTATAAGCTTCATCGTTAATTAGTATTATTTTAAATTTTGTAAGATACATCTTTACTTCCTTGAAACTATTTCTACTCCTGTCTCCTCTTTAATCGTCTTTAGAATGTCTTGCAAATCTAGATATTTTTCATCTATGCTCTCGTATAGTTCTTTGAATGCGGCAGCAAATTTTATTATTCTTTGCTGCCCAAATCCAAACTCATCCCTCAAGACCATTATCGGTACTGCCATGGAGAATTCCGTTGCTTTTTCTATGCTATCCTTTCTTCCTTGCTCGTACCCCTGCCTTCTATAGTTTTCAATGTCGGCTAGTGTCACTTGGTATACTGGTATCTTTTCTTTCTTCTCTTTCTTCTTCCTGCTCATTCTTGTAACCTCTCCTTTAAAATTTGGACTGTTGGGAGATGTGTTATTTTATCTCCTGCATCTAAATCGTCAGACAAGTCGATTTTTGTTTCGATGTCTTTGGTTACGTATCTGTCTATTTTAAAGTTGTAATTGTTTGTTGCTGTGATTAAAATATCGACCTTTGTAAAAATAATTAAGTTCTCTATGTCCTCGTAGCTGGAGTTTAAGCTTATGCAATTGGCTCCTCTTTCTATAAGCTCTTTGGCTAGTGGTTTTCCCAATATGTTTGACTGATTTATAATCATTACTGTCTTGTTTTCCACCTTGCCAATGGTTTTTAGGATAGCTTCTGCGGTTATGCTTAGGTCTCCTGTATGAATTCCCTCTATATCAAATCTTGAATTATTTTTTAAAAACTCGCTGAAATTATCATAAATTTCCGGGTCCATGGGTTTTAAAACTAGGCACTTGTCGTAGGCTCCCTCTACCATGTTTCCTAGTGGAGAAATAATGGCATCTGGGATTTGCTTTTTTATGCCTTTTATATAGCTGTCTCGTCTTTCGTCCTTTTCTTGCTCATCATAGATTACAATTAGTTTTTTCAATCTTTCGCTCCTTAGAATGGTATATCATTATTGTCTATCGGGAAAAATCCAGCATCTTCCAAACTATCATCTTCGTCGCTCCAACCATTGTTGCCTTGGTTGTAGTTATTATTTGGTCGATAGTTGTTGTTTGATTGGTTGTTGCTGCTGCCAATAAAAGTTATATTATTCACGACTACATCTGTGGTGTATATCCTTCGTCCGTCTCTTTCGTAGGATCCTGTTTGGATTCTTCCTTCGATTCCTATTTGGCTGCCCTTGTTAAAATAATTTGCTATCAGTTCCGCTGTCTTGCCCCAGGAAATACAACTTATAAAATCTGCAGTTGGTTGCCCTGCTGCTTCTGCTTCCTGTCTTTTATCCTTGCTGTAATTTCTGTTGACCGCTACTGTCAATCTCATTACTGCTTTTCCGCTTTGTGTGTATCTTAGTTCCGGTTCCTTAGTTAGCCTTCCGATAATATTTACGCTGTTCATTTTTCTACCTCTTCCTTTAAACTTGGTATGTTCCCTTTGTATAGTCCGTGCTTCTTCAACCTTTTTAGTGTTAAAATTTGTTTTTTGTTTATAGTGTCATAAATTATGAAATGTTCCGCACAGTTTCCCCAAACCGACACGCTTCCTGTTAGTCCTAAAAGCCAATAAAGATAATTACAATAATATTCTCTAGGACACATGTCCTCGATTTCCTTTTTTGTCTTATTAAGCTTTTCACATGCCAAAGCTACAGCTTTGTCTTGGTGGGACGGTACTGCGTATTCAACCTCTCCGTTTTCCAATATCAAAACTTCCAAATAATTTATATAATTTTCTTTGTGTTTTTGAATGTCAAACTTGGAGTATAAATTGTATTCCTCTTCCAAATGCTTCTTTACCATTGCTCATCCATTCCAAAATAAAATTCTGTTATTTTGCTTCTTTCTTCTCTTCCGTCTTCAGCTAGTAATTCAAAATCAAGAATTTTTTTAATTTCTTTTTCTACTTCTCCTGTGTCCACTTGCTCTTTTGTATCTTCATACTCGCTGTCAGCCATCCACATTACTATTTCGTACGTTATTTTGCATTTAACTCTTTTCATTCTTGCTCCTCAATTTCTTTGGATTTTCCTGCTTGACTAAATACTTCAACTGTTGCTTCTATTCCTTCTAGTTTCCCGTAGCATCTTGCTATTATCCACATTAAATCTAATATTTTTTTTGTGGGTTCGTTTTTAGATTCTGCTAGTGTTTTGGTGGTTTCTAATATTTTTTTATTTTCTTGTTCAATTATTTTGCTTATTTTTTCTGAGATTTCTTGTCTTACATTTTTCTCCATTTTCCTACCTCATTTTTTCAATTCTTTCTTCAATTACTTTTTTGTTTATTAGATCCTGGATACAATAATCGTTTATTATTGGTTTTAAGAAATCAAAATCAGTTAGTGCTGCTGTGTCTCCGCTGTGGTACCAGACATAAGCCTGGCGGTTGTTTTTTAATTTTTTGATTTTTCCTACTTCAAACCCATATGCTCCTTTGTATAAAACTATTTGTCCTACTTCAAACGGTCTTTTATTCATGGATCATCTCTCCTTTTTTTATATTCTCATCTTCTAAAATTTTTAATTCATTTCCTATTGCTTGTATTACGCTTACTGTTACTGCGTTACCTGCTTGCTTATATAATTGAGTGTCTGAAGTTCCTACTTCTTTTGCTTTTTCAAAGGCCCAATCTGGAAATCCTTGAAGTCTCCAACACTCTTTAGGTGTTAGTCTTCTAATTCTATATCCCTTACCATTCCAGTCTAGTGTCCCCATATTGCTATTAGCTGTTAGGGTATTAGAAATTTGATCTCCAACTCTTCCTCTTCTTGTTTTACTTTCTGGATAAGCTAAATTTATTCCATCTCCAGGTTTCGCTTCTTGATAGCCTTTCTTCGTGCAATTTTTTATTTTGACTGTATAGTCCCTTTCGCCAATTATCACTCCATGCCTATCTTGTGCTGTAAGTGTAAACATAGGCTCTCCATCTGTTTTGTATCTTCTTCCGTTTTGCCTTTTGCTTATCCTATCTGGTGTAAGTATTGGTATTGAATAAAGACCTGTTTTAGCTCCTTGACCGCCACCAGCGGTTTGAGTAGTCGATAATCCCTTTGGAGAATACACCCTTTTTCCTTGTGTTTTTCCTCCGCCAATTCTTAGTATCTTCGGCTCACTCTTAATATACGTTTCTCCTCCGCTTCCCCTGTGTTTTGTAGGTACTGTTGTTGCGTATTCATTCCCATAATCTTTTCTGCTTGCTCTTTTGAGAGGAAATATTTCTCGTCCACTTCCTCCTCTAAGATATCCTGTAATATAGACCCTTTCTCGGTTTTGTGGAACTCCAAAGTCTTTAGAGTTAAGCAGTTGCCATTGCGTGTTATACCCAAGGGCATCCAGCGTATCGATGATGGTTTCAAATGTTTTTCCCTTGTCGTGCGATAATAAGCCTTTGACGTTTTCAAAGAGAAAAAACGGTGGTTTTGCTTGTTCAAGGATTTTGGCAAGATGGAAGAACATTGTTCCCCTAATGTCATCAAATCCTTTTCTATGTCCGGCGATACTAAATGATTGACAAGGAAATCCTCCTGTAAGCAGTTCGAATTTTCCTTTGAGTTCTTTAAAGTCTTCAATTTCTGTTATATCCTTTCCTTCATACTCGTCTTCTTTTATGTCGTATATAGCTTTATAGCTTTTTAATGCGTGCTTGTCTTTTTCTATATGACCTATACAAGTGTGTCCTGCATTTTCTAGACCCATTCTGAAGCCACCTATCCCACTAAACACGTCTAGAAATCTCATATTTTTCCTTCTTCTATTTCTTCAAAGTGTTGGTGCAATACTTCCATCATTATCTTGTTTTGTCTTTCGTCTTTATCTTTCATCGCTTTAATAAAAATGTTTTTGATTTTCTTTCTGGTCTCCTTATATTCTTCTTCCTCTTCGATTCCTAGTTTTTTTGCATCGTGATCCATTAGCTCGATAAAATTCCAACTTTTAAAATTTCTTTCGTAGTCGTCTTCTTCAACTTCGAACTCTAACTCCCCATATTCTGTTCCAATCATGCCTTGAATGTTTAGGTAGTGAAGTCCTCCGTCTTTTCCTAGTACGTAGGTGTCGTGGACGTTGCTGCTTAAAACTCTATTGCCTAACGTGTTTCCTTTAATCTTTAAAACTGGTAATTCTGTTAGCTGGTCTTGTTTTAAAATATTCATTCTTCTACCTCCGTTAGAAATAATTCAATTCTTGGGTTATCCTTATCGACTTCAAAGAAATGAAAAATGTTTCCGATTTCCTTCCACCCGTCGTTTTTTATTACCTGTGCTTCCTGTAATCCATCTAGCAGGAACTTTATTCCTCCTGCTATGTTGTCTTTATCAGTCATCCTGTTTTTCACATACCAGTGGCAGCTTATGTCCACCTTTTTCTCTATGCTCTTTCTCATCTGTGCCTTTGTTAAGTATGCGATGAGTTTGGTGTATTGCTTTTTTTCTTTTGCTGCTGCAAATTTATTTTTCCTGTTGGAGTCGATAATTTGGTTCATACTTGGTAGCTGAACGTCGTAAGTCAATTTATAAATCAAAATAATTTCTCCCAAATATTTTTATAAACTCTTCTCTCGTATGAGTCCTTTCAAACTTTTTTTGTCCTTCCTGCTTGCTCTTTATTAATAGCTCCTTATCGCTATATACTTTGTTGTGACAGCTCCTGCAAAGATTTTTTGTTAGTTTGTATTTATCGGATAGGTCTCTTAGTCCTCTTCCTGGTATAAGGTGGTGTTCCTCTAAATAATCATATCTCCCGCATAGCTCGCACTCTCTTTTCTCTTTCAAAATAAATTAGCATACTCCATTCTGTAGTCGATTATTGTTATTCCTAGTTCGCTGGCCCTTTTTATAAAGAAGTCTATAAGTTCTCCCATCTGCTTGGTATCAAACTTACTGCTACCAATGAAACATCGCATTAGGATTTGGTCTCCTCTTTGGTCCAAAATCTTATAGGCCCTAAAAGCATTTTTAAACATTTCAAAGCTTTTTGATGGTATTACTATATCTTCGTATTCTGCTCCTACTTCTTCTATGCCCTGCACGTAAATTTGCCACCTGGACTCTTCCGATGGTATTCCGTTTATTTTTTTGTCGATGTCGCTTATTATTGCCCAGAGTAGGTTGTTTTGGTCCAGGGTTCGTGATTTCCTTGCGTTTGTGATTTTAATATTTAGCAGGTCTTCTTCCTCTATGTCGTTTATGCTATTTACATCGAGGTATCTTTCTAGCTCCAGGGTTATCTGTGGCTTGCCTTCCTTGCTGTAATTAATATTTTTTAATCTGCCTTTTAGCTTCATTCTGCCACCTCAGCCTTCTCCATTTTTACTATTGTCACAGAGTTATGACTTGATTCGTCTTGCAGCTCTAGCTGAATTACTTCGATTTGTTCATGTCGTCTAAAAATAATGGCATTTATATGTTTGTATGTCCTTCCGTCAACTATAATTCTGCTTCTGTTATTAAAAGCTTCTTTAGCTTCCTGGTAAATCATAGCAGCCTGTAGTTCCTTTCTTGGTTCCTGCTTAGGTTGATGATGTACTTGCCGCAGTTTTGTTTTATCCTGCTGCCTAGGCTCTCGTCAATCCTAAGAATATCGTCTATGGATAGCTCCGTCGAGATTATGGTCTTTAGCTTGTTTGAATACCTAAAGTTTATAAGCTCCCAGGTCTTGTCCACATCTGCTGCGGTCAAATTTGGCAGTCCGTCTTCCCTCTTTGGCTTTTTGAAAAGGTCATCGATATATAAGCATTCCACTCTTTTTGATTCGTACATCAAGCTGTCATCTTCAAAGCTCTTTAACTCTCTTATGTCGTCGATCCAGACCATGTACTTTACCTTTACATTGTTCCTGGACTGGTGGTTTGTGATGGCTGAGCATATGTGTGTCTTCCCTGATCCCGATTGACCGCCAATAAAAAACCAGGTTTTAGTCTTTGCGTTCTCCATGGCCAGAGCTTTTATGTTTTTCTGCCAATCGTTAGTGGTTTCGAAGTTTTTGAAGTTCTTTTTTAATAGTGGGACTATGCCGCTGTTTTTTGCTTTCTGAAACTCTAGCTTTCTTCTCATGCAGCCACACTCTTTTACTGTGGTGTAGGGTCCTAAAAATTCATCTTTTTGAATTTCCATGATGTAACCTTTGCCTTTACAAGTTTGGCAGCTTGTTTCTGTTCCTTCCGTCGAGTTGTAGTTCCTCACTTCTTCTTGCAGTATTTCCTCTAGGGTTTTCGCTGTTCCTTCCGTCTTCAATCCCTTAGAAATTAAATCCATATTTAGCATTATCTTTCTCCTTTTTCTTTGCCTTTATCGGGTGGTTCTTAGGTAGCTCGTAGAAACTTTGCCATCCATTTTGTATGCTTCGGTTGATAATCGCTATTTGTTCCTGGCGGTTCGTTGTAATTCTTTTTAGGCTGTTAATATTTAGTTTTAGTGCTCTTGCGGTTAGTGGCTTCTTTAAAATCTTTCTTGCCTTATAAAATTCCTTTATGGCATCTATGAGTTCCAGGTCTTCCTTGGCAAAGTCTTTTATTACTTCTTGTATCTCTTTGTTTGTAGTGATAGCTTTTATTTCTTTTTCTGCTGCTCCTACCTCTTCTTTTTTCTCCCCCGCCCCTATAGGGTTATTTTCTTTATATATGTTCTTTATATTACTTTCTTTATAATTAGATGTTGAATTTTTTGACTCACTGTTGTTAAGTTTTTTCACTGCCTGTTGTGAAATTTTTTCACATCTTGTTGTTAAGTCTCCCCCTTTTTCTGGGTCACTTGATTCCTTGTTGTCAAAATTTTTAACATCTGGAGTTTCTGCGGTTTCTTCCTCTTCTTCTTTTTCCGCTTCTTCTCCCTCAAAAATAAACTTTGAAATGTTTTCGTATTCGAGCTTGAAGTATCTTTTTGCCGGTATTCCTTTTAGGTCCGTCTTTATAAGTCCTTTTTCTTCCAGGCTTGCTATGATGGTTCTTTGCTTGTAACTGCTCAAGCCACTTCTTGTTTCTATTTCCTTTGCTGTTTGAAAGAAATAACCATCTTTCTCATGTCCTTTAAAGAGTTGTTCCGCTTCTGCCAAAAGGCAAATGAAGAAGGCTTCTTCTATCCCCAACCTACTCACTAAAGTTTTGTTTAGTGAGTAGTAGTTGTTCATTAAAAGTAATTGTTTGACTGTGTTCTTTTTCATTTTCTATCTTCCTTACCAGCTTGCCACTTGGTTTTTGATTACATTTAGTTGGTTTACTTGTAGTCCGTCTAGCTTGTCCGTGTTGTAGTTTTTCTTTAGCCAGTTTATGAAATCCCTGTTTTGAATTTTCTTCACTTTGAGTGTTTGGGATATTTCTCTTCTAGTGCTTTCTAGGATATTGTTTGGGTTATTTCCTTGTTGATTGTTTTGTCTTCCTTGTTGCCCCTGCTGAGTATTTTGTCTTCCCTGTTGGTTTGCTGTATAGCCTTCGTCCTTGTTTAGAAAGTCGCTATCTTTAGCATCGTCGATTGCAAACAAGCCATTGAGTGCGTACTTTCTTGCGTATGAGCTTGAGCTTCCTGTTACTTGGGCATCGTCCATCTTTTTTTTCTCTTTGGCTTCTCTCGCATAGGCTGTTGCTGATATGTTTGTTCCGTTTTCCGTGTCATATAAGATTGCTGTGGCTTGGATATAATATCTTTCTCCAACTGCTTCTACCTCGTCCGTCATGACTAGAGCCAGGTTATTTTCTACTAGGAGCGGCTTTACCGCTTCTAGTATGTCTTCGCAGCTCCTGTAGCTGTAGCCCCCAAAACTGTTATAATTTTTCTTTTCTACCTTCAGCCTGCTTTGAATATTTTGTAATTTTTGAAAAATTGTATTAGCCATTTCCTGCTCCTTATCTTATCCTTATGCTTTCGCTTTGTATCATTTCTGCGTAGTCTACTTCCAGGCCTTCTGCGATTGCCTTCTTTAGCTTATCCTTTAAAACTTTTCTGTCGTATTCTACGTATTCTTCTGGCACCTTTTCTTCGTCCAAAATCTTCAAGGAAGCTCTATTCTTTTGAATGTTGAAGCTGAATAAGTCTGTTTTGAACTTCCTTTTATCAGTGGCTATCATTGTCGCTTGTAGATATTCTTTTAGGTTGTTTATCCTGTTTTCTATGCTCTTTCTTCTTGCATAGATTCTTTCTTCTTCCACCTTGCAAATATCTTTTTGACCTTCAAGACCCTTTATCAGCTTTGCTATGTTGTCCGCCTTAACCTCTATTTTTTCGTCTATGTCTTCCAGAGCTTCCTGCACCTGCTCGTCCTCTAGGTCTAGGTCCATCAAGTTTGAATAAAGTTCCGTTAATTCGTAAAGTGTGAAATTTTCCATTTTATTTTTCTTCTCCTTCTTCGATCTTGCAAATCTCTATAATTTCTCCGATTCTCTTCAAAATGCTACTTGCTATCCTATCAGTGTAAAATGACTGGTCGTAGTCAAAAACTGAGCCAACGCACTCACTTATAATTCTCACTATCTCGTCATTCTTGTAGCTTCTTATAAGCTCCTCTTTGGTCTTAAAGAATTTTTTTCCGTCTATGGTGTATGTGCTTACTTCCTTAATATTTTTGTGAATTTGGTTTGTTAGATAGTTCATTTATTTCTCCTCTCTCTTTTAAAAATTTATATCTAGTCTTTCTTGCTCCTCTAGGAGTTGGTCTATTTTCTTAGAAATGTCTTTCATGTTTTTTCTAATTTCTTTCTTCAGCTCCCAGTTCGTGGTCCTTCTTAGTAGCCTTTTTGAAAACTCGTAATTCTCCATCAAGTTTTCCAGCTCAAAACTTCCCATTTTATTTCCTTTTCCTTTTTTCTGTGATATAATTGTTTTAGATAATTTATTTATTTCTTTTGTTCGGTTCCTGCAAGTGGTTTTTGCAGGGACCCTTTTTTTTATGCTCTTTTTTGAATTCTCCATTCTCAACCCCTTTCTTTTATAGGTATCTGTTAAAAAAAACCTTGGTCATCGTTGTTGATTTGTACATTCCAAAACATATAAAGTGTATGAAAAACTCGAAGACCGCATACATTAAAATCAAGGCTACACTTATGGCAAAAATCAATAACATAATTCCTGCTGCTCTTCTAATTGTTAGGTTGATGTTATGCCTTCTGATTCTTAACCTTTCTTTTTCTTTATTTATTTCTTTTCTCACATCTCTACTCCTGCTTTTAAAAGTTCGTTTAAATATTCCTTGTAAATAATTTTCTTTCTTCCAATGGTGCTATAAGGTACGCTGTAAAGTCTTATTGCTTCTTCCAAAGTCTTTCTTCCAATGCCTGTATAAGTGCTGGCCTCGTCTAGAGTTAGGCCAGCCTTAAAACTTAGCTTCACATTGTTCTCGATTTCTTGTAATTTTTCTAGAACTTCATTCATTTCCTTGCTCCTCTTAAAAAATTATAATTTGCAACATTCCGTTGCTTTCGTGTCAAAAAAAATTTCTTCAACACTCTTTTTGAAGTATTGTGCGATTTTTACTTTTATTTCATCTCTTGGTATTCTTGAATTGCTTTCGTAGTTGTAGACTGCTTGTCTTGTTAAGTCCAGTTCTTTAGCCATTTCGTCTACTGATATTCCTTTTTCTTCCCTCAAACATTTAAGTTTTTCGCCTATTGTCATTCGTATGATCACCTCCATTTTTCGTCAACATAGTGTTGCTTTATTTATATTATAACACCTCCTTTTTTATTGTCAACATATTGTATAACTTTTTTCTTGAATAGTGTAAACAATTCGTTTATACTCTAATTATGGGAGGTGCAAAATGAGTAAGAATTTTAGTGATATCCTCAAAGAGCTTAGGGAAGAAAAAGGACTAAATCAGCAGCAACTTGCCAACTCTCTTGAAGTTACTAGGCAAACTATAAGTAATTATGAAAATAATAAGCGGGTGCCAAATAAAGAAATGTTAGAAATAATTGCCGATTTTTTTAATGTGGATATGAATTATTTGTACGGTCAATCTGAAATAAAAAACAAGTATCAAGATTTTTTCAGTAAGTACAATAATATTATTCCTATCAAAAAAGGAAGTAAAAAGATACCACTTATTGGTACAATCGCTGCTGGTAATCCTATTCTTGCTGAAGAACATATTGAAGAATATATTGACTTTGATGAAAAGGTCCAAGCTGATTTTTGTCTAAGGGTTAAGGGTGACAGCATGATAAATGCCAACATCAAATCTGGCGATATTGTTTTTATAAAAAAGCAGTCCGACGTCGATGATGGCGAGATTGCTGCGGTACTTATCGATGGAGAAGCGACTTTGAAAAGGGTCTATAAAATAGGCGATGTGATCCAACTTAGAGCTGAAAACCCTAGCTTCCCTCCAATCACTTTGGACGGTAGTGTGCCTACTCTAATCTTGGGAAAGGCCACATATAAATTAAGTAAGGTTTTATAGAAGGGTGGTGCTTTATGTTTAAAAAAATACTTGGCTTTTTATCTTTTATAGTTGGACTCTTTCTTGTCCTTATGGCTTATGTTTTTTATGATTCTTTAAATGCCAAGTTTGAATGTATTTTTGCTGCTCTTATTGCTTTGGTTTTCTTTGCTCTTTCTTGGCGACTGTTTACTGATTCCAAAACAAAAACAAAGAAAATAAATCAAACTCTGCCTTTTGAGGTTAAATTTTCTAATGCTCAACCTTTAAACAAGCCAGCTTCTGACCCAGAAGAACGTGCTTTGTTGATTGAGCTTGGAAAAACTCAATTGCTTTATTGGTGTGATATGCAGAGCTATCCTGTAGCTTCTTACCCTGCTTATTTCTCTGATAGGTATTTTATTAAAAATGCATCTGAAATTCACAAAGGCTGGATTGATTCCGGGATATTAGCTCCACCTAAAATTGATGAAATATTAAAATATAAAACCGTAGTGGAACTAAAAGAAATCCTAAGAAAAAATAATTTAAAAGTTTCTGGCAAAAAATCAGAACTGATAGATAGAATTTTAGAAAATAACGCTTTTAGTGTCGACGCTCAAAATGAAAACAATGACCCTATATACGCTATCACTGAAGCTGGTCGTGCTATTCTAAAAAATAATAAGCCTTGGCTTTACTATCACAGAATGAAAAACAGCGACATCATTCCTTTGAAGTTCTATAAAGAAACCTGGGAGCAATTACAGAACGCTTGGAAATTTGTTCCAAGTGGTTTGGATATTAGCTGGGCCTGCTTGCAAGAATTAAAACTCGGTGTAAAAAGCTATCGTGATTTGCGTTCGGTCTTGCTGGCTTCAATAGAAAATCTTGAATATTCAAAAAAAGAAGAAATAATTCCAGATTTAGCTTTGCAAATAATTTGCATTGATTTATCTGATGATGTTCCTTTTATTGCTCCCTACTTAATAAATAAAGTTAGTGAGATTCCAAAGGAAGAATTAGAACCTCGTTTCAATAAAGTTTACGACCAAGTAAAAGTTTATGAACACTTTAGCGTTGCTGGTTCTTTGGCTGCAAAAAATGAAATATTTAAATTTATATTGCTTGGATTAGAAGATATTGAAAAATGTAATAAAGAACTTGAAAAGATTTATGATCAAAATGATATTTAACCTTCTTTATTCAAAAAGGAGCTTAGTGATGAAAAATGGGAAAAATAAAGAAAGAAAATGGTGCTGGCTCAATAACCTACCAAATAAGAAATGGTAGGAAGTATTTCACTGGTCGATATACCCTTGGTTTTGATGAAAATGGAAAACAAATAAAAGGGTCCTTCTCCGGCTATAATAAGGCTGATGTCGAAATGAAACTTAAAGAAAAAACCTTACAAGCTTCCCAGGGTCTATTATCTTTAAAAAAAGATGTTCCCTTTGGTGACTTCTTCAAAGAGTGGATTTATGTCTTCAAAAAGCCTAATGTTTCAAACTCAACCTTTGAAAAATACGAAGCCGATTATAGGCTGAGAATTCTTGGCAGTCCTCTCGAGAATGCCAGGCTCTCAAAGATTGATGTCTTCCTAATTAGAAAAACTATAAATTATTGGCTGGATAATAATTCGCTGAAACAAACAGAAGATGTCTTTGGTAGGGTTAAAACCTGCTTTAAAATGGCTATAGGAGAAAAGTATATCCTCCACGACCCCACTTATAATGTTAGTCTGCCAAAAGAAAAAAAATTAAGAACAAGGTATCAGCATTTCACAGTTGAGCAGCAAGACACCTTCTTCTCGGAGTTGAACTTGACTACTTATACTCCAACTGATATGCTGATTTATATTTATTTTGCTTCTGGCTGCAGGCTTTCTGAGGGTCTTGCTTTTGAGTGGCCCGACTTCCACGACGGTGGTCTTGAAATAAATAAGCAGTATTCCAAATCACAAATTATTAGCGATGATGGAAATAAAAGAAAAGTGATGCAGGAAATAACACCTTTAAAAACTATAAACTCTTATCGCTTTGTTCCTCTTCCGGACAATGTGGTTAGGCAAATAGAAAATTATAGGAAGCTGCAAAATGACTATATAAAAAATAATCCAGACTATGTAAATAAAAATCTTATGTTTCCAAATGGAACAGGAAATTATTTAGATAGGAAACTCCCGCAGGAGCGTGTGAGAAATTTTTGCAAAAAGCACGGGTATCGAGATTTGACCTTGCACTCAATTCGTCACACTTATGCCACTAGATTATTTGAAAAAGGTGTTTCTCCAAAAGTAGTACAATCGCTCCTGGGTCATAGCAAAATTGAAATAACCTTGAACGTCTATACTCATGTCATAAAAAATCAAGCCGACCAGGAAGTAAACAAATTAAATGATTTGTTTTAAAGTTGGCTACCCTGTTGGCTACCGTGTATAAAATATGCCTATTTATACCAAAATATTTTAAAAAGGCATACCCTCGAATGGCTCAAAATCAAACTATACGAAGATATGCCAAAATAATATAAATTTAAAAATGGATTCCGGCTCTGGGCACCATAA
>QWCK01001107.1_pt1 | contig 41713 bp, 40 predicted proteins | sample 1972571 | NCBI WGS metagenome assembly QWCK01 (sample SAMN09866710, study PRJNA288562) | Human gut metagenome isolate term2_stool, whole genome shotgun sequencing... | isolation source: gut | host: Homo sapiens | place: USA: California | reverse complement strand
TCATAAAAAAAAGGAGGCAAATATGGCAGAAGTTTCGTTTTTTGAAAAAACTTTCAAGCTAAATAAACATGGTACTAATGTTAAGACAGAAATAATGGCAGGTATAACTACCTTTATGACAATGAGTTATATTCTTGCAGTAAATCCAGCCATCCTAAGTGAAGCAGGTATGGATTACGGGGCAGTATTTTCAGCCACAATCATCGCAAGTGTAATAGCCATGGTCCTAATGGCCTTTTATGCCAATATGCCATTCGGTCTATCTGCTGGTATGGGGCTTAATGCTTTCTTCACCTATACAGTAGTCGGTCAAATGGGTCATTCTTGGGAATTTGCTCTAACAGCGGTATTTTTAGAAGGTATTATTTTTATATTACTATCCTTTGTTGGAGTTAGAGAGGCGATATTTAACGCAATTCCTACAACCTTAAAGAAGGCAGTGTCAGTCGGTATAGGCTTATTCATTGCAGAAATCGGTCTATTAAATGCAAACATCATCGTTAAGGCAGAACCAGCCCTAGCGCTTGGAAACCTAAAGAGTCTTGAGGCTCTAGTATTTTTCTTTGCCCTAGTAGTGATGATTGTATTAACAGCTAGAGGAGTAAAGGGAGCCCTACTTTGGGGAATCTTGGTATCAACCGTACTATCTTTAATCCTCGGAGTAACACACTTACCAGATACAAACATCGTAAGTCTACCACCATCAATATCTCCAATAGCTTTCAAATTAGACTTTTCTAATATCTTTACTTTGGAGATGTTTTCGGTATTATTCTCATTCTTATTTGTAGATATCTTTGATACTCTAGGCACACTCACAGGTGTGGCAACTAAGGCAAAGATGCTAGATGAAAATGGCAACCTACCTGAAGCAAGCAGAGCCTTAATGGCAGATGCAGTTGGAACAACTTGTGGCGCCCTACTAGGTACATCTACAATCACAACCTTTGTAGAAAGTTCATCAGGAGTAGCAGAAGGTGGAAGAACAGGACTAACAGCCCTTGCAACAGCAGGATGCTTTGTAATAGCAGCATTCTTCTTCCCAATATTTTCAATAATTCCACCAGCCGCTACATCAGCAGCCCTAGTAACAGTAGGATTATTCATGCTATCAACTGTTGTAGAAATCGAATTTGATGATATCACAGAAGCCTTCCCAGCCTTCATGACAATATTAATGATGCCGCTTGCTTATTCTATAGCAGAAGGAATCGCCTTTGGAATGATGAGCTTTGCAGCCATTAAACTATTCACAGGCAAGGGCAAAGAAGTAAGCTGGGTAATCTATGTTTTAGCAATTATCTTCCTACTTAGGTACATTATTTAAAAATTTGCTTGACAAAGTGCTAATGATGTAATATGATAAAGCTAACATAAATCTGAGATAGAAGTAGTAGCAAAAAATAAATCCAACAGAAAGTTAATGGTTGATGAGAATTGCAAGGTGAAATTTTTTGTGAATGGATCTATCAGATCAAAGGTGAAATTACAGTAGCCGGCGGGTGTTTCTCACCTTACAGGGATAGGATATGAAAGTATCTAAAGAGGTCTATTTCTGGTAGACAAATGAGGATGGCACCGTGGGCTAAGCTCGCTCCTATTATATAGGAGCGAGCTTTTTTTATTAGAAAGCAGGAAGAAAGGAAAAAATCATGCAAGTAAATTCAATACAAACAAGAAACTTAACAGTATCAGCAATCTTTATGGCCCTAGGCCTTGTCCTCCACCTCATGGTACCAGGAGTATTTTTTGGAGTAAAACCAGACTTTTTACTCTCAATGATGTTTATCTCCCTAATGATAGTAGACGATTCTAAAGAAGCCCTACTCATAGGAGTTGCAGGAGGCATCATGAGTGCGCTAACAACAGGTTTTCCAGGTGGTCAAATCCCAAACTTCATAGAAAAAATAATAACCAGCCTTGTAATCTTTTATGTGATTAAAACCATGGGCAAAAACTTCTCTGTACCAAAGATAATCCTAATCTTTGCTCTAGGAACCATGATTTCAGGCACACTATTTTTATCAATAGCCCTAACAATGACAAATCAACTAAACCTATTTTTACCATCCTACCCAGCAGTCTTAGTAGCTATGGTAATAAACGCCATCCTAGGAATCTTTTTATACCAAGCAACAAGCAGGATGAACCTAATAAATTAAATAGAACTACAAAAAAATCGCTCTTACTAAGAAAAAATCTTAGCTGAGCGATTTTTATTTTATATTTTGATCGATTTAAACAATTCTTTTGTATAATCATCTCTGTCTGGACTTGCTATGTCCTTTGTTTCAAAGAGGTCTACTAGTTTGCCGTTGTAGAGGACTCCTATCCTGTCGCATAAATAAGCTATTACATTCAGATCGTGGGATATGAAAAGACAGGTGAAATTGTGAGTTTTTTGAAGTTTCTTGATTAGATTTAGGATTTGCGCCTGAATTGATACGTCAAGGGCAGATACTCCTTCATCTATTATAAGAAATTCCGGTTCTATTATAAGAGCACAAGCTATGGCTATCCTTTGCTTTTGCCCGCCAGATAGGTTCGGCGGATAATAGTCGAGAACGTCTTCTTCCATCTCGATTTCTTCTAATATGTCTTTTATCTTTTGCTCTCTCTCTTCTTCGGTATAAACATTGTGGATATTTAAAATCTCCCTAATAGAAAAACCTATGGTCTTTTTTGGATTTAGGGCTTGGTAAGGATTTTGAAAAACTACCTGGAGTTTTTTCCTGTAGGACAAAAGCTCTTCCTTAGTAAATTTTGTTATATCCTTATCTTCAAAATAAACCTTACCGCTAGTTTCCTTGATTAATCTCAGGATAATATTTGATAGGGTAGTTTTTCCAGAGCCAGATTCACCAACAAGGCCAAAGATTTCCCCTCTTTTTATATCAAAAGTCACATCATCAAGAGCTTGGTTGTCTTTTTTTCTAAAAAGTATGGAGGAGTCTTTGTAGATTTTGCTAATATTTTCTATTTTTAAAATACTATCCATTTTGACCTCCATATAAATGACAATGCACGCTATGACCTTCTATTTCGTATCTTTCTGGGAAGGTCTTTGTGCAAATATCCATAGTGTGGTCACACCTGTCAGCAAAAGGACAACCATCATTGGACCTATTTTTAAGATCTGGCACGTGGCCTTTTATATTATATAGAGCCTCTCCCCTTTTCTTATAATTTGGCACTGCTTTTAAGAGTGCCTTTGTGTATGGATGGAGAGGATTGTCTATTACATCTCTAGTTTCTCCCTTTTCTACTAGCCTTCCTGCGTACATAATCATGACTTTTTTACATATCCTGTCAATTAGGTTTAAATCGTGACTGATAAATAAAATCGCCCCGTTATAGATATGACCTAGGTCTCTAAATAGGTCTATTATTTGGGCTTGGACCTTGGCATCAAGGGCTGTGGTTGGTTCATCTGCTATAAGGACATTTGGATTTGCGATAAGGGCAATACAGATTACTATCCTTTGTTGCATACCACCAGATAGTTCGTGAGGATACTTGTTATATAAATTTTCTACATCTCTGAGCCCAACATTTTCCATGGTCTTATAAATAAGGTCTTGACGTTTTTCCTTATCAAAGTCGTAGTGGATTTTTAATACTTCTTCTATTTGTGCCCCCACCTTCATAAGAGGATTCAAGGCTGAGCCTGGTTCTTGAAAGACTGTGGCGATATTTCTCGCCCTGTACTTTTTCCATTCTTTATCAGTGAGTCCCAAGACTTCAAAGTCACGAAGTTTGGCAGAGCCTGATTTAATGATTGCATCTTTCGACTGGATGCCCAAGATTGTTTGAGTTGCTACAGTCTTACCACAACCAGATTCTCCTACAAGACCTACAAAGTCCGTTTCGTAAAGGTCAAAGGAAATGTGGTTTACTGCGTTTTTATCGCCATTTTCGGTATTAAAGGCTACTGTAAGATCATTTACTTCTAAAATTCCTCTCATTTTTGTGCCTTCTCTCTAAGTCGCTCTGACCTGTATTTTTCTCCATATAGGGTAAATCCTAAAACTACTAGGCTTAGGCAGATACCTGTGAATATGAAATAGTAAGGAGCCTGGTTAAAGTATGCTTGGCTTTCCTTAAGCATCCTGCCCCAAGATGGATTTGGAGGTCTAACTCCTAACCCTAGGTAGGATAAACCAGCTTCAGATAAGATTGCCTGTGATACTGAAAGAACTATGGCGACCATTAACTGGTTTTTTATATTTGGAAGGATGTGGTTTACTGCTATATAAAGTGGGCTTGCCCCCTTAACTATGGCAGATTTTACAAACTGCGAATTTTTAACTTGCAAAAATCCACTCCTTACAACCCTCGCAAAGTAAGGCACAGACATAATTCCAATAGCAAGGATGGTATTCATTATCCCAGCACCAAACACTGTTACAAGCATCATGGCAAAAAGAATCCCAGGAAAGGCCATAAGTGAGTCGATAAATCTCATCAAAATTTCATCAACAGTTCCCCCAAAATATCCTGCACTAGCACCTATAATTGAGCCTAAAAATAGTGCCAAGGTTACTGTACCAAAGGATAAAATAAGGGCGTACTTAGATCCTTCCATTAACCTTGATAGGATATCCCTGCCCATATTATCTGTACCAAATGGATGAGCAAGACTTGGTGAAAGAAGTTTCATGCTGGTATCTATCTTGTTTGGATCATAAGGTGTCCAAAATACTGAAACAATAAGGACGATGAAATATAGGGCGATAATTGCCTTACCTATCCTTATTGAGTTTTTATTTTCTTTAATCATTTGCCACCTCTAATCCTAGGATCAACGAGACCGTATATTATGTCTATAATAAGGTTAATAAAGATAACCAAAAATGCTACAGCAAGTATAACTGACTGAATAAGTGGGAAATCTCTTGAACTAATTGATGCTACTATTAATGATCCTACTCCAGGTAGAGAAAAGACGTTTTCTACAATAAGAGAGCCACCGACAGCTGATGTTAGGCACATTCCAATAACTGTAATTACTGGAATAAGGGCATTTCTTAAAACGTGCTTGTATAATATTTCCCTAAGTTCCATTCCCTTCATCCTGGCAGTTCTAACATAATCCTTGTTGATTTCATCAAGGAGGGCTGCTTGCATATACCTAATAATCGTTGCTACATTTGGTATAGCTATGGCAAGAGATGGCAGGAAGAAATTCTTCAGCTTATAGAAAAAATCTCCACTCATTACATTATAGGACAGGGTGGAAAATACTCCTAGCCTTACTGCAAATATGTAGATTAATAAAAATGCTAGCCAAAAAGATGGGATTGATATCCCAAGTTGGGTAACAGCTGTGATAATAGATGCATACCACTTGTCAGATTTCATTGTAATTTGTATTGATAAGGGAATTGCAATTATTATTGATAAAATTAAAGAATAAAAAGTAAGCCACATAGTTACTGGAAGTTTCTTAAAGAAAAGCTCCTTAACTGGCATCCTATATTTTATACTCATTCCCATATCAAGTCTAAAAAGTCCAGTAATCCAATTTATATATCTTTCAAAAATCGGCTTATCTAATCCTAGCTCTTTTTCAAGAGCTAGGAGTTGTTGTGGGTCTGCTTCTGTTCCTAGGATTATTTCAGCGGGATTACCGCCAATAATCTGGAAGACAAAAAATATTAAAAGCGAGACAAAAAACAAGGTCAAGATAAGCGAGATTATTTTTTTAATAATCGCCTTAGTCATTTTTACTTGCCGACTATATCTTCAAGGTTTAGTTTTTGAATTGGATAGGTCTTAAGGCCAGTATATCCATTGTTTAAAACTATGTTGTCGTTAGGGTCTTGTAAAAATACTGCCGCACAATCTTTGGTAATTATTTCTTGGGCATCCTTAACATTTTTTATAAGTTCATCCCTATCTAAAGTTTCCATAGAAGCTGTGATTGCCTTATCGTAATCTTCTGATACGTAGTTTAGATAGTCTTTGTCAGATGTTGAAACATACCTATCTAGGACTCTGATTGGGTCAGTATAGCCTATAAAACCACAGATAGTTGTTTCATAATCTCTTTCCTTATAAACTCTATCAAGCCAAGTAGAAAATTCAATTGGATCTATTGTTGCATTTATACCAGCTTTTTTAAGTTGGGATTGAACTAATTCTGCTGTATCCATGTGGAATTTATAGTCACTTGGCACTGTCATAGTAAAAGAAATACCATCAGGATAGCCTGCTTCAGCTAAAAGTTCTTTTGCTTTTTTGACATCTGTTGGATACATTTCTCCAAGGTCGTTGTAATAATCTTTTAAGGCTGGTGAGAATGAAGAGTAAATCTTTGTTGCCTTACCACCTGCAACAGCTTCTATTAACTCATCCTTATCAATAGCGTAGGCTATAGCTTGTCTAACTCTGATATCATCAAATGGCTTAACCTTGTTATTTAGGCCAAGAAGTTGAACTAAGTTTTGTGGATGAGAATAAGAGTCTGTAGATTCAGATACCTGTTCAAGCTCATCTGCTGTAAGCTTTGATGCAAGGTCTACTTCCTTGTTATTTAGAGCCATTACTAGGGCTTGGTTGTCAGCAACCCTTACCACATTTACTTGTTTAATCTTAGCTATATGATCTTTTCTGTGGTAGTCGTCAAATCTTTCCATAACCATGCCTTCGCCTGGTGTATAGGATACAAACTTGTATGGACCTGTACCTATTGGCTTAGTTTGGTTATCTTCATAGTCCTTTTTAAGGATTGGTTGGTTTTGTAGGTAGATAAAAGAGTTATTTACCTTGTCTAGGGTCATGGTAATCTCTGTTGGTGAAACTACCTCCATTTCCTTTATAGTAGCAAATTTTGAAGACAAAGGCTCGCCAGATGATAGGCCAGAAAGCTTATCATAGGTATAATAAACATCATCAGCAGAAAAGTCAGATCCGTCGTGGAATTTAACTCCTTCTTTTAATTTGAAAGTATAGGTAAGTCCATCATCTGAAATCTCATAAGATTCTGCAAGATCTGGCACAAGATTACCATCCTCGTCCACGTCCAAAAGACCGTCAAAGATTTGATCCATTACAGTTTTGGTATCCCCTGCAGTAGCGTTAAATGGGTCAAGAGAGTCAATTTCTGTTGCCATGGCAACTGTAAGTGGTCTTTGAGCAGTCTTGTTGTCTTCCTTTTCATTTCCTTCTTTTGCGCCGCCACAAGAAGTCATCACAAGACCTGCTAGGACTAAAGCCAAAAGTGTTTTTGATTTTTTCATTTCTCCTCCTTAGGAAAATATAGTTGCTTCTATTATATCAAATAGATATTTTTTTCACAATGAATCATAAAAAAATATTACTTAATATCTATAGACCAATATACTTAATCACTGTTAAATTTACACCTAATTTTCATAACTAGTTTTCCAATCAACAATCCTTAAAGATTAACAATAATTAACCACCTCATTATTAATTAACCCATAGCTGGTGTATATTAATACTAAATAAGGAGGCTTTATGACTTTTTTAAATCAAGCCAAAAAAATCGAAAAAACTATTATAAAAGATAGAAGGAATCTTCACAAGATTCCTGAGCTACAGCTAGATTTGCCAAAGACTGTCGCTTATGTTGAAGATAGGCTAAAATCAATGGGTATTAGCTACAAAAAGTTGGTTAATGGCAATGCTATCGTAGCAGAAATAGGCTCCTACAATGGCAAATGTATAGCAATTAGGGCTGATATGGACGGACTACCAATTACAGAAGAAACTGGCCTTGATTTTCAATCGACCCATCCTGGCTCAATGCACGCTTGTGGCCACGATGGGCACACAGCTATGGCTCTTGGAGCTGCAAAACTCCTTAAAGAAAATGAGGAAAATTTAAACGGTCTTGTGAAAATATTTTTCCAACCAGGTGAGGAAATTCCAGGCGGGGCCAAGCCTATGATTGATGAAGGATGTATGGAAAATCCTAAGGTAGATAGAGTTATAGGTCTTCACCAAGGCGGAATATTTGGTGTTCTTCCTCAAGGAACTATCGCCTACAAAAAAGGGCCAATGATGGCTTCTATGGATGCCTTTATAATTAGGGTTAAGGGTCACGGTGGCCACGGAGCAAGACCTGATTCTTTCATAGATCCAATTGCCACCATCAGTGAAATCAATTTGGGTCTTCAAAAAATCATCTCTAGAGAGCTCGATCCAACGGAATCTGCTCTTATTTCTATATGCCAAATCCACGGTGGTACCACTCAAAATATCATCCCTAATGAAGTTTGGGAAGAAGGTACCGTTCGTAACTTAAACGAAGAAACTAGAGATTTTGTTGAAAAAAGAATAGGTGAGATTGTAGAAAATACAGCAAAAGCCTTTAGATGCGAGGGAATCTTAGAATATAAAAGATTTTATCCAAGTCTAATTAATGACGATGAATTTACAAACTATGTAAAAGATATTGCCATAGACCTACTTGGCAAAGAAAAGGTAATAGAACTTAAAAACCCATCTATGGGTGGTGAAGACTTTGCCTTTTTCCTAAATGAAGCAGACGGCACCTTCCTATCCCTTAATAACTTAAAGGTAAATGAAGACGGAAATGTCTATCCTCATCACAACTCTAAATTTGATGTTGAAGAAAGCACTTTTTATATAGGTTCGGGCATCCTTGCTGAAGTAGCCTATAGGTATTTGAAAGAAGGTAAAAATGAAAAAATATAAATTGCATATTATAGCTCTAGCTGTTGTCCTCGTGGCAGAGTTAATCGGCAAACACACCTTTGACATAGGAATTGGTACCATAGTCCTCCTTCCTATGCTCTTTGCACTTGTAATCGGTATTCTAACCACACCAAAATTCCTAAACGTTGCCAAAAAAGAAGAAATGTCTTATGCTGGTAGATTAATTTCAATCACCTTAATGCTTTTAATGGCTAAGTATGGTACAACAATTGGTCCTACAATTGATACTGTTATTAAATCATCACCAGCCCTCATCCTTCAAGAATTTGGTAACCTAGGTACAGTATTCTTAGGTGTTCCTCTTGGTATTTTACTAGGTCTTAATAGGGAAGTTATAGGTGGGGCCCACTCAATTTCAAGGGAACCAAACGTAGCCCTAATAGCTGAAAAATACGGTCTTGACAGTCCAGAGGGCGAAGGAGTTCTTGGTGTTTATATAGTTGGTACAGTATTCGGTACAATTTTTATGGGAATAATTGCATCAATCCTTGCAACATCTACTCCACTCCATCCACTTTCTCTAGCTATGGCTTCAGGTGTAGGATCAGCTTCAATGATGACAGCTTCAGTAGGATCATTAGTTGAATTGTTTCCAGATATGGCAGATAAGATTACAGCCTTCGGCGCTGCTTCAAACCTCTTATCAGGTCTTGATGGGGTTTATATGTCAGTATTCTTAGCCATCCCACTAGCAGAAAAATTATATGCAAAATTTAAGAAGAAAGGAAAGTAATTATGAAATTTAAAGAAAAGGTATTTATCCTTCTAATCACAGCAGCCATATCTGTAATAGCCAACTGGATAGGCCCTGGCATAAACCCTCTCCAAGGCATCCCTGGAGTTCTAATTCTTGCAGCTATTTCTGTAGCAGGTATAGCTATAGCCGATATAATGCCTGGCAAGATTCCAGCTGTAGCCTACATAGTTACTCTTGCAACCATTGTTACAATCCCAGCATTTCCTCTATCAGGCTTTATTAGTTACCATACAGGAAATGTTGATTTTACAACTCTATGTACACCAATCCTAGCTTACGCAGGTATTTATACTGGTGAAAACTTAGACAACCTAAAGAAGACAGGACCAAAGATTGTCATTCTATCAATCTTCGTTATCTTGGGTACTTATATTGGTTCAGCTATTATTGCTCAAATCATTTTAAAGATGATTGGACAAATCTAATTTAAAACACAAAAACACTTAAAAAGACCTTGCAACTATGCAAGGTCTTTTTTGGTTTTCTTTATAACCTATCTTCAACTGATTTTATTTTTTGTTCCATAGAAGCTTTTTTATCGCGTCTATCGTCCATTTTTATTACTGTGTAAACCCTGTCGCATCCCTTGTCAAATACTGATTCTTGCATTTTTCTAATTGCCTCTAGAGCCTTATCTGCATCAGCTTCTATAACTGTGCCCATAGGATTTAGTTTGTATTTTACGCCTTCTGCCATTAGGACTTTTTCTGCTTCTGCTACATATTTACTTACGGATGTTTCTTTTGTGCCAATTGGAATAAGGCACACTTCTACCACTGCCATCTAATCCTCCTCAAAAAACTTTTTATAAATTTCATAGGCTTCGTATATATCTTTTACTCCCGCAAGCTCTCTAATCGAGTGCATGGCAAGAAGTGGTATACCTACATCAACGGCTTTGATTCCAAGGGCTGTAGATGTGATTGGTCCAATAGTTGATCCTCCAACCTTGTCATTTCTATTATGGAAAGTTTGAAGTTTTAACCCTAATTTATTTGCTATATTAATTAATCTCGCCTTTGTTTCAAGTGTCGATGCATAGGCACCATTGGCTGCAATTTTAATTACCAAACCTTCATTCATCTTCACTTTATTTGTTGGATCTGCAAAAGACTTGTAGTTTGGATGAACTGCGTGAGCCTGGTCGGCAGAAATTATCATAGAATTTTCTACCATAATTTGATAGCCTTCTCTATCTAGAGAAAACTTAAGGGCAATTCTTTCTAAAGTATTTCCTAATAAGTTTGAAGCTGCGCCACCCCTTGTGGATGAGCCAATCTCTTCATTGTCGCTTAATAAAATCATCTTGTTTTTGCCAGTCTTACTATCAACTAAAGCTTTTAGAGAAGCATGGACAGATCCTAGATTATCAAGCCTTCCTACTTGAACCATATTATTTATAATAGCTCCCTTTTGTCTATCATAAAGACCTAGGTCAAAGTCGAGAATATCTTCTGCACTAATTTTTAGCTCTTCCGCTAGGAGATTTACCAGATAATTTTCTTTTTCTAAATTTTCTCTAATGGTTTCTACCAAAGGATAGAGATTTTCTTGTGGGTTGTAAGCGTAGCCCTTGTTTATTTCCCTATTCATGTGAATGGCGGCATTTGGAATGGTAAGGAGATCTCTATCAATATTTACAAGACCATACTCGATTTTTTCATCTTTTTTATAGGCAACTTTTCCCGCAAGAGAAAGAGTCCTATCAAGCCAAGTAGAATGAATCATTCCACCGTATCCTTCGATATTTAATTTCAAAAATCCACCATCCACCATTTCTGGATTGGATTTTATCTTAAAGGTAGGACTATCTGTGTGAGATCCTATAATTTCAAAACCTTTTTTTACATCTTCTCCAATCTCAAAGGCTACAAGGGCACTATCATCACGAGTTGTGTAATATTTACCCTTAGATAAATCCCAAACTTCGTCCTCTCTTAACTTTTTAAATCCATTTTCCTCCAAAATTTCACTAGCATTTTTAACAGCGAAATAATTTAGAGGACTTGCATCAATAAAACTTATTAAATCTTTACTAAACTCTATACTATTCATATTATTATCATACCCAATATTGGCATATAAAAAAGGAGCTTAGAAACCTACAAAACTTAAGAAGATTTAAAAATAGGTCAAGCTCCTTATAATTTTTATTTATTTTTTAAAAGATGTAAGAAAATCACTAATTACTTCCTTGAAACCTTCAGGATTTTCTTCAGCAAACTTTGTGTGGTCAAAACCCTTGGCTGTGTAGATTTTTTTCTTATCATTTTTTATGCTCTTATAAATATCATCGCCCATATGAAGTGGTGTAACCTTATCAGTATCAGAATGAATTATCAAAACTGGTGCCTTTATATCAGCATCCCCTGCCCACTTACTTGCATCAATATCTTTTAAAGTAAATCCTAATTTCAATTTCAAAAAGATATTTGCCATAAATTTCATTAAAGGAACTGGCACCCCTTGTTTTTTCTCAACTTCATCAAATATTTTATCTGAAAATTCATTTGAGTCCGCCACTGGACAGTCTAATATTAGGTAGTCGATTAAAGAGTCATCCCTGCTTGCAGCTATAAGTGCACTTGCACCACCGTAAGATTCTCCGTATAGAATTATTTTCTCGGCTTGTTTTTCTTCTTTGGAAAATTTTATAGCATCTAGGGCGTCATAAGATTCTAAAATTCCAAAGGTATTGTAATTTGCCATATTATCACCAGAATTTCTCTGGTCGTAGATTAAAAGACTATAGCCTAAATCATAGAAAGCCTGACCTGGTGCATAAAGAGAATATTTTGTGCCCCCCATACCATGGGCCATCACAACAAGGCCATCAGCTTTTAGATTTTCAATGAAAATTGCAGGAATATCGTGGTCTTGCTCGGATGATTTAATTGTTATTTCTTCTACTGATTTTCCCTTGGCAAAGTCCTCATATTTATCCTTATATAAATCTATATTCTTTTGAGTTTCTTCCCTGCTTGTAATATTTGTAAGGCCATCAAAACTCGCATAGCCAATAAAACTCAGAAACCCTATTATTAAAAGTAAAAATACAAATCCAATAATTTTTATAGCTTTCCTTCTCATAAAACCCTCCTACTTCTATTATAGAGAATATTATTCTTTAAAGATACAGGATGTATTAGATTTTACACAATCTTTACAAATAGCTTGGATTAATTTTTATCTTTTTGATTTAAATATTTTATACATTCTTTATAAACACTTAGTCCTGTAAGTAGAGATTTTTCGTCAAAATCAAATGCCTTGTTGTGATGACCTGCAGTTAAATTAGAACCAAAGATAAAGTGGATAGCAGATCCTCCCATCCTATTTACCTTATTTATATAATAGCAAACATCCTCACTCGCCTTAAAGTCTGGACTTTTAACTGTAGAAAATCCTTTAATTTCTAGAAGATTATTTATCTCTTCATAAAATTCATTAGAAGGTTTATCAATTGATGGAGCAGAGCCTGCTATATTTATCTCATAAGTTAAGTCATATTGGAGGCTTGACCCTTTTATAATTTGGATTGCTCTTTTAACTAAAAAATCATTTACCTCTCCATTGCTACCCCTGGTTTCCATTTCAAGAACTGCCTTATCAGAGATTGCATTCCTGACTCTACCTCCCCTAATCACACCAACATTTATCCTAGCCATGCCCTTAGAGTTTTGCGCTAGGGTTTCTAGGTTTAAAAGAGCACTCGCTGCAGCAAGGTTGGCGTTCTTACCTTCTTCTGGAAGGGCTGCTGCATGGGAAGAGTGGCCATAAAAAGTCACATCAAGCTTAGTTGATGCGAGAAAACCCGTTGTTCCCACGCCAACTAGTCCAGAAGGAAGCCCCATTCCAAGGTGGCCTGCAAAAAAGTAATCAATATCATGAATATATTCCGATTCGCTAAGAGATTTAGCTCCTCGAAGCCCTTCTTCACCAGGTTGGAAAATCAAAATATATTTTCCAGATAATTTTTCCTTATTTTCCATAATCCACCTAGCAAGAAAAATCCCCATAGTTATGTGGCCGTCGTGGCCACAAGCGTGCATAGCGTAAGGATTTTCTGAAGCAAAACCCTGCCTAAATGGTTTATGGGTCTTATCTTTTTTTTCTGAAATTGGCATGGCATCAATATCAAAACGAAAGGCAAAGGTCTTACCAGGTTTATTTGTATCAATAGTTGCAATAAGTCCTGTATAACCCATCAAAATCTCTGAAATATCAAATTCTGCTCTTATATCAAGGCTATCTTTATAGACCTTAAGTCTCTCTGCAGAGGGTCTTCCATAAATCATATCTTCCTTGTGGATTTTCTTGCCGTATTTAATATCGGTAAGGCCGATATTTTTCAAATCTTTTATAATATTTATTGTAGTTTTAAATTCCATCCAACCAGGCTCAGCTATTTTGTGATAAAATCTCCTAGTTTCAATCAAATCTTTTTCCATATCAATCCTTAATTTTCGCTTTTCTTGTAAGCAAGATAGTACAAAAGACCGACAAATATAGCCCCACCAATGATATTTCCAATAGTTACTGGTAGTAAATTTTCAAAAACCATATTAGAAAAATTAATATCAGCAAGAGCCCCTACATCTAGGCCAGTCTTTCCCGCTAGGCTAGGAATATTTTTCGCAAAAATACCTGCTGGTATGTAGTACATATTTGCAATGCTGTGTTCAAAACCTGAAAGAACAAAAATTGCAACTGGGAAAAAAGCTGCCAAAGCTTTAGAACCATAGGACTTAGCACCTAGCGACATCCAAACACCAAGACAAACGAGAAAATTTGCCAAAATACCTAAGATTAAAGCCTGGCTAAAAGTAAGATCAATTTTTCCCTTGGCGATTAAAATTGTCCTAACCCCTACAAGTCCATCTCCTAGAAGCCACTGACCAGAGTATTTCATTAGAAAAGCAATAAACAAAGCTCCTATAAAATTTCCAAAATAAACCAACACCCAAGACTTGGCCATAGCCTTTAATCCAATTTTTTTATCTAGTAAAGCTGTTATCATAAGGCAGTTGCCTGTAAAAAGCTCTCCTCCGGCAAGGATTACAAAAATAAGACCAGGTGTAAATACAAGTCCTTGAACGAGTTTTCCAAGACCAATTGTGTCCTTGTTTGCAAGTAAGTTTGATGCCGCAAGACTTGAGGCTTCTGCCGCCAAAGAAATAAAAACACCAGCAAAAAAAGCTAAAATCAGTAGATTTTTCGTCTTTATCTTAGCCTTTTCAGTATAAATATCAATCGCCTTCTCCCTAATCAACTTAGGGCTTAGATCATTTTCCATAAATCCTCCTAAAAATTACCTTAACTTAATTATATGCGAATAAGGGGAAAATGCTCAAAAATATAAACAAAAACCCCTCCATCCGTGTTCCGGATTTTGGGGTTAAAGTTAGTATTTATTAAAGAACATTACTTTATAGATATTTCTCTTTATATATTTCTACTATATTTCCTACTGTAAAGCCTAATTTAGCAACTACTTCTTCGCCAGCTCCTGAAATTCCAAACTGATCTATAGATATATTTATTCCTTCATTGCCTGTCCATTCGCTCCATCCAAAGGATGATGCCATTTCTATACTTACTTTTTTCTTTACTTCTTTTGGAAGAAGGCTTTCTTTATAAGTTTTATCTTGTTTTCTAAATAAACTCATAGATGGCATAGATATTACTCTTATATCTTCACCGATTTCTTTTAGTTTATTAGCTACCTTAATAGCTAAAGGCACTTCAGAACCTGTGGCGATTAGTATACCGTCTGGGATTTCTTTATCAGAATCTTTGATAATATAAGCTCCCTTGTCGATTGATTCAATATCTTCTGTTTCTTTCAAGTTTTCTAGATTTTGTCTTGATAGAACTATTACTGTTGGACTATCTTTGCTTTCCAGTGCCACTTTCCAAGCAAGCCTTACTTCATTAGCATCTGCCGGTCTTAGGTCGATTGCGTTTGGAATAGACCTAATCATAGCAAGTTGTTCTATTGGTTGGTGAGTAGGTCCGTCTTCCCCTACTGCCACAGAATCATGGGTAAATACATAGGTTAGAGGAAGTTTTGAGATAGCTGATAGTCTTATAGCTGCCTTTACATAGTCGGCAAAGACAAAAAAGGTTGATACGTGGTGGAAGCTTCCTCCATGGGCAATTATCCCATTTCCTACTGCAGCCATAGCAAATTCCCTTACTCCATACCATACATTTCTACCTGCTGGGTCATCTTTAAAAGATGGAGATTCCTTTATATCTGTCTTATTAGATGAGAATAGATCTGCAGATCCTCCCCAAATATTCTTATCATATTTTGCTAAATCTTGAAGGATTTCACCACTTGAGGCTCTTGATGCTAGAGCCTTATCATTTGCTGTATATCTTTTAATTTTTTCAAAGAAATCAGCGTCGACTCTTCTTTCTATTCCCTTTATCAAAGACTCATAGTCTTCTGGATAAGCTTTGCTATATGATTCTAAGAGTTTATCCCAGTCTTTGTTTGCTTTTTTGCCTCTTAGTACTAGGCTATTTCTAAAGTTTTCATAGACTTCTTCTGGTACTGAAAAATCTTCTTCTTCCCAGCCATAGGCTTTTTTTGCCTTGGTAAAGTCATCTTGACCTAGAGGTGCACCGTGAACCTTATTTGTTCCTTGATTTTCTGAGCCAAAACCAATTACAGTTTTTATTTCGATTATGGTTGGCTTTTCATTTTGACTCTTAGCTTCTTTAATAGCTTTACCTATTGCTGCTACACTTTGTCCATCTTCGACTTTAATGTAGTTCCAATTTGCTGATTCTACCCTTTTCTTTATGTCATCTGAAAATGATGTTGAAAGATTTCCATCAAGGCATATGTCATTTGAGTCATAAAGCATTATTAATTTTGATAATTTTAGGTGACCTGCAAGACTCATTGCCTCATAAGATATACCTTCCATTAGGTCTCCATCACCACACAAGCAATATGTGTAATGGTCGATTATAGGATAATCTTTTTTGTTGTATAAAGCTGCCAGGTGTTTTTCAGCTAGGGCGAGTCCAACTGAGTTTGCTATTCCTTGGCCTAGTGGACCTGTTGTTACTTCTACACCTTCTGTATCAAGTCTTTCAGGGTGACCAGGTGTTTTTGATCCTATTTGTCTAAAACCCTTTAGGTCTTCTATTGAAAGATTGAAACCTGCTAGATGAAGCATAGTATATAGAAGAGCTGATCCGTGACCTGCGGATAAGACAAACCTATCTCTATTAAAGTATGAAGGGTTGTTTGGATTCACTTCTAGAAAATCTTTCCATAGAGTATAGATCATAGGAGCAGCTCCCATGCATATTCCTGGGTGGCCTGAGTTGGCTTTTTCTATTTGAGCGATGGATAAGGATCTGATAGCAGATATTGCTTTGTTATCGATTTTATCAGTCATTATTCACCCCTATTTACAAATGATTCCCAGTCTTTTTTGAAGCTTTCTATTCCAGCATTTGTTAATGGGTGGCTCCATAGTTTTTCAAAAATTGATCCTGGTATTGTTGCTATGTGTGCACCTGCAAGTGCTGCACCCTCTAAGTGCTTATTAGTCCTTATTGATGCCGCAATTATTTCAGATTCAAGTCCGTATATATCTAGTACATCCCTTAACTCTCTTACTAATCTTATTCCATCTTCTCCCATATCATCAATTCTTCCGATAAATGGTGAAATGTATGTTGCCCCCGCTTTTGCTGCCATAAGACCTTGGCTTACAGAAAATATTAGAGTGCAATTAGTTTTTATTCCTTCTTTTGATAAAGTATTGATTGCTTTTAGTCCGTCTTCTGTCATTGGAATTTTTACTACGATATTTTCTGCCCATTTTGCAATATCACGAGCTTCTTTGACCATGCTTTCATAGTCATAGCTTGTTACTTCTGCAGATACCGGTCCTTCTACAAAGGATGCAATCTCTGTTACTACTTCCTTAAAATCTCTGCCTTCTTTGTTGATTAAAGATGGGTTTGTTGTTACTCCATCACAAAGTCCTAGGTCATTTATTCTTTTTATTTCGTCTACGTTTGCTGTATCTAAGAAAAATTTCATTTTTTGCTCCTTCTATAATTTTCTAATTTTTTTTAAAAAAACAGTGAATTTTAACAAGCAAATATTTCATTGCTTTTAAAACTCACTATTAAAATTAAAATATCTCGTTAATTTTTTCTTTAAAAGCTATAGCAGCTTGTTTTGGGTCTTCTGCCTTAGCAATTCCCCTGCCTGCTATGAAAGCATAAACATCAATTCCCTTAAATAAATCTAGGGTATCTACATCTAGTCCACCTGTTGCGTAAACTTTAAAGCCCATATCTATTAGCTTTTTGATTTTATTTAAATCTTTCTCTCCCCAAGTCTCGCCGCTTAATAGAGCATCTCTTGATTGGTGATAAACTACTTCATCTATACCGATGTCCATCCATTGTTGGGCTTGTTCAAAGGTCCAATCTCCATATAATTCTACTTGTAAAGTGTCAATTTCTTTCTTGGCAGCTTCCATAGTTGGGATTGTAGCACAGCAAATAACTGTCATAATATTTGCACCTGCATTTTTGCAATTTCTTGCAACTGTTCCGCCTGCATCTGCACATTTTGTATCAGCAAGGATGTCTTTTTCTGGATATAGAGCTCTTATTGCTCTAACAGGTTCCATACCTTCTTGTAGGCACAAAACTGTGCCTACTTCAAGTATATCTACAACATCCCCTACTTCTCTAACTGTCTCTAAGGCTTCAGCTAGATTTTGGCTATCTAAAGCTATTTGTAATTTTGGTTTAGTCATTATTTTCTCCATTTATTTTAATTTATTTGTCAAAAATTCATAAGCAGCTGAAATTATTTCTTTATAATTTTCTTCGCCGTGGTTCCAGAATTCACCAGTATATAGGTTTACCCCTTGATTTTTAAGCTCAGCTATTGATCTTTCATACTCGGTATGACCACCAGAACCAAAGGTCATATCCCTGTAGATACCTGGATTGGTTTCCTTTAAGTGGGCTGCGAAAATATGGCCCTTGCCGAGTTTTAAGTCCTCTACTACATCTGTCCCATATTTAACGGCAGCATTTTTTAGATTCCCAATGTCTGGATATATGCCAAGATATGGACTATCTATAAGTTTTACATACTTCATAGCTTTTTCTACAGTATCCATAAATTCTGTTTCCATAGTTTCAAAGGCTAGGATTACCCCATACTTGCTTGCCATTTCTACAGCTTTGGCTAAATTTTCAACAAAATATTTTTCAGTTTCTGATGACGACTTTTCATAATAAACGTCATAACCGGCTAGTTGAATTATCTTAATCCCATTAATATCTGCAAATTCTACGGCCTTTTGCATTATTGCAAGACTTTTATTTCTTTTAAAGGCATCAAGCGAGCCGAAAGGATATTTTCTGTGACCTGATAGGCACATACTCCTAACTCTTACCCCTTCGTCTATCTGTGCCTTGCGAAGTTCGTAGGCGAAGCCTGAAAAAACTCTATTAAGTTTTTCATCGCTTTCATCTATACTTATTTCTACTTGGTCAAAACCAATTTCTTTGGCAAGGCGTAATTTTTGATAGATATTAAGCTCATTTGGCATGGCCTTTTCATATATGCCCAGATTAATTTTGTCCATAATAAGAATTTTCTCCGTGTTTTCTTAGATAGTGCTTATCGAGGAGGTCCTGGCTCATAGGCTCATCTTTGCCAAGTGATTCTAAGTGCCAGCTCATAAAGGCAATTTCTTCTAATACTACCGAATGGAATACCGAATCTCCGGCATCTTTACCAAAGGTAAAAGGACCATGGTTTGCTACGAGGACTGCTGGGATTTCATCAGCTTTTATGTTTCTTTCTTTGAAAGTTTCTATGATTACAAGGCCTGTATTTTTCTCATATTCACCTTCTATTTCTTCTTTTGTCATATCTCTTGTTGCTGGAACTGGGCCATAAAAATAATCTGCGTGGGTTGTGCCGGCTGCCTTAACATCCATTTTTGCCTGGGCCATAATAGTTGCCCATCTTGAGTGGGTGTGGGTTATACCTGATATTTCTGGGAAACTTTTATATAGCTCTATATGGGTAGGAGTATCGCTAGAAGGCTTTAAATCGCCTTCTACGACCTTTCCATCCATATCTACTACGACCATATCTGAAGCTTTCATCGTATCATATGAAACTCCAGATGGTTTGATAACTACATATTTCCTATCAGCAGTTATTTCTGATACATTGCCCCAAGTAAATTTAACTAAGTCATACTTAGGTAAGAGCAAATTCGCCTGGTAAACTCTTTCTTTTATTTCTTCAAACATCTTTTCCTACTACTTTTCTTTTCTCTAACTATTCTTTTCTATTTTGTAAATATTATTTTTCTAAAAGATTGTGCTCTAGGATTTTCTCTTTAGCTTCATCTTTTGAAAGAATATTTTTCATACCTACTATTTCAACACCCTTTGCTTTAAGTTGGTCGAAGTCTTTCATAAAGTTTACAGCGCAAAATATTACATCTGCACTCCTACCTGTTGATTTTCCTTCAGATAAGGAGCAGTGAGATATATCTAGCTTACCTTGGTAGTCAAGCTCCTTAAAAGCTTGTTTAACCTTATTCATCATCATTAATGATGTTCCAGCACCGTTTGCACATGCAACAATAATTTTCATCTTATCCTCCTAATTATTTGTTAATAGTTTCTTTGAATGCTTCGTAATCTTCTGTGATTAAGAAATAACCTTCCTTATTTTTTCTGTATTGGATTTGTGGAATAGCTATAAATACTATCGCAACTATAGCAACACCTATATAACCAATATTGTTCATTAATACTGTAGCTAATGGCCATACTGTAGCCCAGTCTACCATTCCTAGGTAACCACCATATTGGGCAAGTCCTGTGTATGATGCTATGAAAGCTGATCCAAATACTTGAACTAGACCTGATATAAATGGAATTAGTAATGCTGCCTTATAACCTCCTCTATTATTAGAGTACACTCCTAGGACAGCGTTATCAAAGAATAATGGAACGAATCCTGCAATTATAAGTGTAGGTGATTTCATCAAGAATAAGATAGCTATAGCTAAAAATTGGCCAAGGGCACCAAACATGAATCCTATAGTAACTGCATTTGCTGATCCGAAACCAAAGATTGCTGCACAATCGATTCCAGGAAGAGCACCTGGTAATAATTTATTTTGGATACCATCAAATGATGCTGTTAATTCACCAACGAATGTTCTTACACCTAGTTGTAAGATTGCAAGGTTTACTGCAAAAGAAAATGAAGATTCTAATATGTAGAATAAGAAGTTATCTTCTAATTTCAAAGCTTCTTGTGCAATTAAATATTCTTTTCCAAGAATAAGTTGGATTACACCAAAGAATGCTGTCATAAGTATAGCTGTTGCTACCATGTTCTCGTTAAAGATTGACAAAAATCCTGGTAATTCAATATCGTCTAAGTTTTTGCTGTTTTCTTTGTGGTTTTTAAATAATTTATCTGATAACCAACAAGCAAATCTGATACCAAACATTTGTTGATGGGCTATACAGAATCCTGCTCCATCGGTAAGTTTTTGTGTGTCTTCAACTGTTAAGTTTGAACCTACTGCCCAATAAAGTCCTAGTAAAACTGCCATTATAATAAGGATTGGAGTTTGGCCTAGAGTAGGGAAACAAAATACAATTAGCCAGAAGGCTGTGGCAGCTTGTTGCATCTGAACGTGGCCTGTTGTAAATACCGCTCTCATTTTTGTAATATTTTTAAGTCTTACAAGGACAATATTTACTATGAAAGCTATAAGAAGTAAAAGCATAACTTGGGAGAAAGACCTACCCAAATGTTCCATTCCTTCTGTAACAGCATTTTGTCCAAAATATGGATCTATAACTGTAGCTGATATTTCAAACCTGTCTTTGAGACCTGTTAAGATTGGTCTAAATGTCTTTACAAGTCCACCAGAACCAACACTTAAAATCATATATCCAACTGTGGCTTTGATAAAGCCTGCCAAAGCTTCGTACCATTTTCTACCATCTAGTAGATAACCTATAAGTACTAAAAAACCTATAAAAAATGCTGGTTTTGTCAGTATGTTTTTTACAAAACCGTTAAGTATTGCATATAAAAAGTCCATAACTACTCCTAAATATTAAATTTTTCTTTTACCTTAATAAGGTCATTGAGGTTACCAACCTTATTTAAATCTTCTATAACCTCTTCATTGCAAAGGATTTCAGATAGTTCGCAAATATTTTCCATATGTTTTTCTGGATTGGTACTTGCTACAGTAAAAAATAATCTCGCATCCTTTTCTCTATCATCTTCGTCAAATACTACCGGCTTATTAACCTTCATAAAAGATATAGCGGTATCTTTTACACCTTGGGCACACTCCTGACAATGCGGCATAGCTACACCAGGAACTAGCACTATGTATGGGCCGTATTTATTAACAGTCTCTATAATTTGTTTTGGATAATTCTCATCCACTATGTCTTTTTCAATCAATTTTTCGCATGATTTTTCTATAGCTTCCTGCCAACTACCAACTTCCTCACAAAAGTCATATAAACCTTTTTCAATTATTTCGTTAAACATTTACTCTCCATATATTTTTTGTTGTGGCAAAGGATAATTCCTTTGCCACATGGGTTAAACCCTATTATAAGATTGATTTGAATGGTACGTTTCTTGGATTTTCAAAAGCGTCTTCAAAACCAGGCCTGTACCTATACTCTAGCTCGTCTTTCATTGTTGGCCATACATATTTACCTCCAACTTCCCAAATATATGGTTTAAAGGTATATTTTGATCTATCTTTTCTGTAGTTCCATAGATATTTAATCTCTTTTGGATCTGCTTTGAAGTTTGTCCATACATCGTGATGGATTGGAATTACTACTTCACATCCTACAGATTCTGCCATCCTCAAGATATCTATTGATGTCATTTTGTCTTGGTTACCTACTGGATTATCACCATAAGATCCCAAAGCTATGTCAATATCGTACTTTTTGCCAACTTCTGCAAAACCTATAGAGAAATGTGAATCCCCTGTGTGATAAACTGTACCTGCTGGCATTTGGATTAGATAGTTGACGGCTTTTTCGTCCATGTTGCTTGGGCATACGCCTTCTATATCTTCTCCCACCTCTGTAGTAACTAGACATGTCCTATCAAAAGAATCAAGTGCTATAATTGTTGTATCTTTAATTTTTATCTCATCACCAGGCTTAACAACTATGCACCTATCTTCAGGAACTCCATATGATAACCACTTCTTAACTGATTCTTGAGGTCCTATAAAAGGAACATCATCAGCACAATTTTTAAGAACTGCTGCAGCAAAGAATGGATCAATATGATCGTTGTGATAGTGTGTTGATAAGACTGCATCCACCTTTGTAACTGCAAATGGATCATAAACGATAGGACTTGCTCTGAGGTTTGGTTGTAAAGCTTTACCACCAGTCATATTTCTCATTTGATGGTAAGGAGCCATTTCCTTAACCTTTTTTGTTCTCTTACCATTTCCGAACCATAAATCTATAGCGATGTTGGTGTCATTTTCAGTTTTAAACCAAATTCCTGTACAACCTATCCACCACATAGCAAATGTGCCTTTATCAACAACTTCTTCGTCGATTTCTTCGTTTAGCCAGGTTCCCCATTCTGGAAAAGCGCCTAATATCCACTTTTCCCTTGTAATTTCATCTACTTGACTCATATTATTCCTCCGTAATTAAGATTAACATTCTTCTATCTGCTAATATGATATAATGTTTTTTATGATTGGTCAAGCAGAAAAAACGATTTTCATTCAATATTTAATGATTTTTTCGATTGTTTTAAGTTTAATTTTTCGATTATATGGTAAATTCCAAATATATATAAAATAAATTAACCCAAACGAACTTTATATTTTGAATTATTGATTGGTTTTTTGTAAGGTTTCCTTATTTGATATCTTTTTATATGATTTTTTTGATTTTTTCCCCAAACAGTACTATCATATAATTAAGATTATTTATAAGAGGTAAGTATGAAAATTAAGAAATCTATAGTAGATAACAGAAGAGAAAATATTTTTGAATATATAAAAAATAAAAATGAAGTTAGTACAAAGGAATTAGTAGAATACTTTAATGTATCTGAGATAACTATCAGAAGGGATCTAAGCTATCTAGAGTCAATAGGCAAGATAGAAAGATTTTACGGTGGAGCTAAGTTTAATGAAAATAGAGAGTTTAAGGATTTTGTTTTAGAAAATAAAAAAGATAGGATTGCACAAAAATGTGCAGAGTTTATCAAAGAATATGACGATATCTTTATAAATTCATCCTCTACCGCCCTACTAGTACTTAAATATCTTAAGGACAAGAGGATTAACGTGATTACAAATAACGCGAGAGCCCTATACCTAGATATAGACCCTCACGTTACAGTAACCCTTACAGGTGGTAAAATATCCTACCCAAAAAATGCCCTCACAGGTCCTTTTGCCATAAATAACCTTAAAACACTTGCTTCCGATATTACAGTTATTGGAATATCAGGGGTGAGCAAAGATGGAGAATTAACAACTAGCATTATGGATGAAGTAGAAATTAACCAATATATGATCAATGAATCAACTAGCAAGAATATCCTAGTATGTGACTCTTCCAAATTTTCGAAAACTGCCAACTTCAAAATAAGCTCTATTAGTAATATTGACCTGGTTATTACTGACGATGATCTCGATAGAGAAAGTATTGAGATGCTAGAGAAAAATAATGTACAGATAATCCTAGTATAATATATTTAATTTTTATCCTTATAATTTTTAAAAAAATAATAAGGATAAACTCAAGATTTTTTGCCCTATATTTCTTCAAATAGCAATACTTACTCTATAATTAAAACAAAATAAATTTTAACTTAATAATAAAAACCCAAAACACTTCTTACAATTATAAAAATCGTAAGAGTATTTTGGGTTTTATTTATATAACAGATTTAATTTCTAATCGCTTGACTATTGTAAATATCTCTATTAAGTTCACCTTCGCTTGCTCCAACTATTACAGCAGCTGATGAAGCGGCAGTCACGTTTGTGGCTGTTCTTCCCATATCTGCTAGTGACGAGATTGGTGCAAGTATTACTACCATTTCGATAGGCAAGCCCATAGCAGCAAATACTGCTGTTGTTGCTATTGTAGCTGTTCCTGGTACTCCTACCGTACCTAGGGAAACAAGAAGTGCTACTAGAACTAGCTTTAGGTAATCGCCCATTCCGTATCCAAGATTAAGGACATTTGCTGTAAGAATCGCAGTCATTACTGGCCAAAATCCTGCACAGCCTGGCATGCCCATGGTTGCTCCTGCTGGAGCTACAAAAGATGCGATTTTTTCTGACACACCTAAGTTTTTTTCAAGGTTATCAACATTTGCAGGAATAGATCCTACAGATGATTGGGTTGTAAAGGCAATTGCCTGAACAGAAAAGTTTTTCTTGAAAAACTTAAATGGATTTGCCTTGGCAAAGATGCTTATGAGGACTCCAGTTGTCACATATGAGTGGATTAAGCTTGCAACATAGGTTAGGATTAAAATAGATACAAGTGGCTTAATTGCAGTGTAGTCAATCATTGCAATTGCAGATGCAATTAGAGATAGGACTGCATATGGGGTGAAACTTGTCACAAGACTTACAAGCTTGTTTATGATTTCAGAAAAAGCAAAGATAAAGTCAACAAATGGCTTAACTGCCTTTTCCTTACCCTTTTCAATTAACGCTAAAACCACAAAACCAATGAGGACTGCAAAGACAATTATAGGAATCACCCTACCATTTGCGGCATCATCTATGATATTTTTTGGAAAGAAATCCACAACCGCTTCTGCAAATGTAGGCACTTCCCTAGCTTCTGCTGCTTCTGGAAGAGGTATATTAGAATCATTGCCGATTTTAAAGATAACAGCTAAAATCACCCCAAGTAGTGACCCTAAAACATTGTGAAGACTTAAAATTCCAACGGTTTTAAGACCAATTGACTTAAGTCTGTTTATAGATTCGTTTGATATTACAACCTTAATTACAGATGCCAAAAGTAGAGGAATTACAAGAGCAAAGAGCATATTTGCATAAATTTCCCCAAAAATTCCAAATAGTTCTGTCTCTCCCTTAAAGATAATACCAAGAACAATTCCAAGAATTGACGCGGTAATTACCCTTATTGAGAAAGATAAGTCTTTCTTTTTCATAAGGCTTAGGATATAGAAAAGTGCCAAGCCTACTGATAGTGCTAAATATTTCATATTATCTCCCTTCATTATTTTATAAAAAAAACGCAAAAAAATCTCGTCCCCAAAAAGGACGAGTCTGATCGTGTTTCCACCTTTATTCATTCCTAAAAATAGGAACCTCAACCGGAGTCTAATAACCCCTCTCGCTATAACAGGCGATCCTGGGACCCACTACTAATTTCATAGGCCCGACTTAAAGATGCATAAACACAAACTTCCTTTAGTTAATCTCAGCAAAATAACCTCTCTGTAAAATTCTTTTTGTGTTCTCTTCTTTTTAACGTCAATTTTATTATAGAAATATTATACAATCCCTAGTAAATTAGTCAAGATTATTTTTTATCCCTAAATTTCTTCTGGTTTTTTCTTAATTGTACCAAAGATTAGACCACCAATAATTGCTCCTATTAATACTGCACCTATAAATAGTAGAGCGTGGTTTAAGCTTCCCATTGCTGGTAGGATGAAAATACCGCCGTGTGGGGCTGGTGCGCTTATACCAAAATGTCCTACTATAGCTCCAGCTATAGCTGATCCTATTACACATGAAGGAAGTACTGTTTGTGGCTCAGCTGCTGCAAATGGTATAGCTCCTTCTGTGATGAAGGATAAACCAAGGATATAGTTTGTGATTGTTGTCTTTTTTTGCTCTTCGTTAAATTTATTTTTGAAAAATGTTGTTGCAATGGCGATTGCAATTGGAGGTACCATACCACCTACCATTACAGCTGCCATAAAGGTTCCAATTCCTGTATCTGTAAAGGCACCTATTGCGAAGGCGTATGCAGCCTTGTTGATTGGACCACCCATATCAATTGCCATCATGCCTGCAAGTAGGGCTCCTAAAAGAACCATGTTTGTACCTGATAGGCTCATTAACCAATTGTTGATGAAGTTATTTACTCCAGTGAAGATTGGATCTACTATAAAGAACATTATTAGTCCTACAATTAATAATCCTAATACTGGATATATTAACATTGGTTTAAGACCTTCAACTGATTTTGGTAGACCTTTAGTTGCTTTTTTAAGGAAGTTTACAACATAACCTGCTATAAAACCACCAATTAAACCACCGATAAAGCCTGCTCCACGACTAGCCATAAGTCCTGCTACCATACCTGGCATTAGGCCTGGTCTATCAGCTATAGAATATGAAATATATCCTGCAAGAATTGGAATTAGGAAGGAGAAGGCATCTCCACCAAGTCCGTTTAGGAAGGTGAATACTGTAGATTCATCTCCTGCAAATCTTTCAAACAAGAAAGATATAGCAAGTAAGATACCACCACCGATTACAAATGGAAGCATGTGGCTAATACCGTTCATCAAATCTCCGTAGATTTTTTGACCAATTGTTTGACCTTCTTCATGGAAAGTAGCATCTTTGCCACCTTCTTCGTGGTAGATATTTGCGTCGCCCTTGATGGCTCTATCTATAAGTTCGTCAGCCTTTCTAATACCATCTGATACTGGTCTTTGAATTAGCTTTTTGCCATTAAATCTAGCTGTTTCTACTTTTTTGTCAGCTGCAATTATTATTGCATCTGCTTTTTCAATTTCTGCTTGGGTTAGTCTATTTTTTATTCCGTCAGAGCCGTTGGTTTCAACTTTAATATTTACTCCCCTAGCTTTTGCAGCCTTTTCTATGGCTTCTTGAGCCATGTAGGTGTGAGCTATACCGTTTGGACAAGCCGTTACTGCTAGTAGGTTGATGTTTGATTTAACAGCTTCTGTTGCTGGCACTTCTTTTACTGCGTCTTTATTTTCAGTATATTTTTCTATTACATCATAGACTTCATCTTCGCTCTTTACGCTTTTAAGGTCATCTACAAAGCCATCTTTCATAATCATCTTTGATAATTCTGCAAGGGTTGCTACGTGGAGGTTATTTTCCCCATCTGGAGCAGCTATTGCAAAGAATATCTCTGTTGGCATGCCATCGAGTGCTTCATAATCAAGTCCGGTTTTTTTCTTAGCAAAAAGTACTGCAGGTTCATTTACTGTAGCATTTTTGCTGTGCGGAATAGCAACTGATTCACCTAGGGCTGTTGAACCTTGAGCTTCTCTTTCTCTAAGGCCCTCTGCGAAGTCTTCTGCACTTTTTACATAGCCTTTTTCAAAAAATTTTCCTGCAATCTCTTTGATTGCTTCTTCTTTGCTTTCTGCCTTTAGATCTAAAATCATCAGGTCTTTTTTTAGTAAATCTCTAATTTCCAATTTTCTCTACCTCTACTTTATTTAATACCTCGTTAATCATGTCCCTATCTGCTATATCTGGGCTAAAAGCTGTCGCTGATCCACAAGCCACAGCTAGCTTATAGGCGTCGATTTTATCAAAATTATTTACTATTCCGTAGACAAAACCGCCTACCATAGAATCGCCTGCACCTACTGAATTTATAAGTTTACCAGAAATAGGTTTTGCTCTGTATGCTTCATTTTCATCCACAAAAATTGATCCTTTTGCTCCAAGGGAGACAATTACATTTTTAGCACCTAAGTCATTTAATTTCTTAGCGTACTTAACTAAATTATTATCATTTATTTCGGTTTCAAACAATATTCCCAGCTCATCCTCGTTTGGCTTTACAAGGAGAGGCTTATAGGATAGATAATCTAAAAGCTTCTTGTCAGCTATGTCTATAGTGAAATCAGCTCTAGTTTTTTCTATAACTTTTTTATAAAAATCTTTATCCAACGAATATGGCAAAGATCCTGAAATAACAATGATATCTTCTTTATTTACTTCATCTATACTAGAATAAAACTTTTCTACTTCTTCTTTAGAAATCTTTGGTCCCTTGGCGTTGATTTCTGTTTCGTGATCGTATTTAAGTTTGACATTTATTCTTGAATTTTCTTTAATTCTTACAAATTTTTCTTCAAGGCCTAAATCTTTTATGGAATTTGCTATATATTCTCCTATAAAGCCTCCAACAAAGCCAAGATTGACTGACTTTTCTCCGAGGTTATGAAGGATTTTACTTGCCATGATTCCCTTGCCACCCGGGTATTTTTCGTCTTCATCCGCCCTTATTGTTGAACCATCTTCAAATTTATCAAACCTTAAGATGTAGTCAATGGCAGGATTAGTTGTAATTGTATAAATCATTCTTCCTCCGTAATTAACTTTATTTCGTCCCTACTAGCTATGGTTGCAAAGTACTTGATATTCTTCTTTGAAGAATCTGCCAGCACATAGGCCCTAGTGGAATTTTCTATAGCCTTAAATTTAACCATAGCTTCATTTACATCAGCTGTATAATAAGCTTTTTTGTCATAGCCATTTGCTCCAATAAAAGCAAGGTCAAAGTTATATCTAGAGATAGATTCTAAGGTCTTAACTCCTGTTGTAACCTTGGTTGATGGCTTCACTGTTCCTTCTAAAAGTATAGTAGGAATTTCTTTTCCAATGAGTTTATCTACATGCATAAGTCCATTTGTGACAACTGTGATATCTTCTCCTTGACTTAAAAAATCAATCAGTTCGTGACAAGTGGAGCCTGCGTCAAGGTAGATAAATTTCGCATCCCTTATTAGACTAGCCGCTTTTTGACCAATGATATATTTTTCCTTAATCTTAATCCTTTGGTTTTCAGAGAAATTCATCTCGCTTGCTGCAACATTATTTAAAACTGCTCCTCCGTGCACCCTTGTAATCTTGCCCATATCTTGTAGGTAGGACAAGTCTCGCCTCAAGGTAGATTCACTTACTCCTAGCTTATCTGTAAGGATCTTATTTGATACCGCCTCTTCTTTTTTGAGGGTATCTAGAATTATTTCTAATCGTTTTTCTAGTATCATGTTAATATTATAACAGCAAATTCAATCAAAATCAATCAAAATCATTCAAAAATGAAAATGATTGACTATTTTCCTAGGAAAGACTATAATTATTTTAAGTATATAATGAGATTTTGAAAATATTTAATATAAGGAGACATGATGAAAGAACTAGAAGAACGTATTCTAAAAGATGGGATTGTTATTGGACCTAATATTTTAAAGGTAGACTCTTTCTTAAACCAACAAATAGACTCTAAATTGATACATAAAATGGGAATTGAATTTGCAAACTACTTTAGAGATAAGAAAATCGATAAAGTCCTAACTGTAGAATCATCTGGTATAGCGCCAGCACTTGCTACAGCTCTTGAGCTTGAAGTCGATTGTGTATTTGCCAGAAAAAAACAATCACTTACAACAGGTGATGACTTTTATCATTCAAGCGTGTACTCATTTACCAAACAAGTCACAAATGAGCTTATCGTTTCTAAAAATTTCCTCAACGAAGGTGAAAACATCCTAATGATTGACGACTTTTTAGCTAATGGTCAAGCAGCTAAGGGTATGATTGCAATTATCAGACAAGCTGGCGCAAACCCAGCAGGACTAGGTATCGTAATAGAAAAATCATTTAGCGAAGGTAGAGAGCTTATAGAAGATATGGATATAGATATATATTCCCTAGCAAGGATTGCCAAATTAGAAGATGGCAAGATTACTTTTGTAGAAGAATAAAAAACAAACTGTCAGGAGAAATCCTGGCAGTTTTTGATTGGAAATTTTTATATTTTTTTAATCCCTACTGACCTAATTTATATGATATAATATTAGTGCCTAACACCATATTTTATTAGGTGGAGGGAGGTGAGAAATATTGGTTCTCATAATATGGGAAAATTTTTATTTTCCGCTACTTGTGGGCATTCTTCTAATTATTTTAGAAAAATATTTAGATTATCGTCTCAAGTAATTAAAAAAAGCACTAGTCACCAGCTAGTGCTTTTTTTGGTGAGTAATCATTGGTTCTCATACTCAGCTTTATAAGAGGTGGCTTCTCTTGATATTATTATATGAGTTTTCCTAGATTTTTCAATATCAATATTTTATCTGATTTTTTCTATTATCCTTGATTTTGTTTCAAAATCGTCACTTGACCCTGTAATAGAGTTATTTTCCCTAGCAAGCTTAGACATTTGATCTAAGATTTCCTTGGCTTCTTTGATATCTCCGGTTTTGCTAGATAATTTATCTATACCTTCTGTCTTATATCTTCTAAGACCAGAATCAAATTCTTCGTATTTTGCATTATAGGTATCAGAACCTTCTTTTAGTTTTAAAGCACCTTCTCTTAAATCATAAATTCCCTTGTTAAGATCAGCTAAGCCTTGAGACATAGGATTTAGAGCCTTGTCGTTAATTGAGCCAAGCTCGCTTAAGGCCTTTGATCTTTCTTCAAATTCGCTAAGTCCACCAGATAATTTTAAAGATCCACCCTTTAGGTCATTAGATTTAGAATCTAAGAGATTCATAGCTTCAGCAAGTTTTTCTACCCCTTCTTGATTGGCCTTAGTGCCAGCCATAAGCTTATCTGACCCTTCTTTGGCCTTGTCTAGACCTTGATCTAGGGCATTTAGAGCTTCTACTAGCTTCATAAGGTCGCTTTCTGATAGGCCCTTATCTAGTTTTTCAATCCCTTGGCTAAGTCCAAGTGATGCTTTTTCTAAGTCTTCTTTTGAGCTAGTAACTTTGCCAGCCATTTCTCCTAGACCTTGGCTTAATTTATCAAGTCCTTGTGATAATTCATTAGCTCCGCCACTTATCTTAGATAAACTTCCGTATATCTCAGAATTTATTTTTGCGTTTGCAGAAAGATTATTAGCCTCTCCATAAAGTCCATTTTCAATAGCTCTTAGCCTATCAATTTCTGCTTGAAGTGAACCGTCAACATTTTTAGCTTCTAGGCTTGCGATTTGATTTTCAAGGCCTGCTGCTTTTTCATTTATACCTGCAATAGAGTTTTCTAAGCTTGGAGCATTTTTTCCTGCTTCGTTTAACTTAGCCATAGATGCTGCTAGGGTCTTAGATGACTCATTTGCTGATTTTAGACCCATATCTAGCTTGGTTAAGTTTTCTGCCATTGGATCTATATTTAGGGCAAAATCATCTATGCCAGCCTTTAAACTTTCTAGAGCTGTGGCAAATTCTGTCACATCTACTCCATCAGCACCTGCAGATAATTTTTCTTGTAACTTTTTAGAGCCTTCGCTAAGTTCAGTAATTCCTTGGTTTAAATCACTTGCGCCTTTATTTAGGCTATAAGCTCCCTTACTTAGGTCACCCATATTTGAATTAATTTCAGACACACCACCTGTGTATTGGTCAAGACCTGTATTTAAACTTGCTCCACCAGCATTTAAATCGCTAATAGCCTTTTGCATTGGTCCAATTTTTGCTGGAAGTCCTGCAAAGGCTCCACTCATCTGTTCAAAACCTGCCATCAATTTTTCAGAACCATTTGATAATTTTTCTGAGCCGCCGGCAAGATCATTAAGTCCTTTATTTAGACTAGCGCTTCCGTCTTTTAGTTGAGCTGAAGCTTCTACTAATTTTTGAGCATTGCTAGTTAAATCATTGATGCCATTATCTAAATCATCAAGAGAAGCTAGAGTTTTCTCATCTTGGAAAATTTCATTTGTAATTACAACATAGGCTTCGGTAGGTTTAAAGTTTACAACATCCATCTCAATTTCAATCTCGTCTTTAAATTTATCAAGCTTTTTATCTTCTAAGATGCCATCAAAATTTTCCCTAAGACCAGGTGTAAGAGCCCCTGCTACTATCTGATTTTTACCATCTTTTACAATCTTGGCAGATTCTGACTCAATATTTTTAACTTCATCATCCGCAAAGGTCATCTCAGTTAAAACTAGATATGGTGCATAGACGTTTTTTCCAGATTTCAAGCTTTCTTTTACCTTGTTTGTGGCTTTAATTGTAATTTTAACCTTGCCAGACTTACCTTCAAGGTCCTTAAAATCAATAGCTTTACCGTCAAGTTCATACTTTATATCTACATCTACTGGCAAATCATTTTCAGTCTTACCTTGGTAGTAAAAATCCTTGCCCTTATTATTTATATCGATGACGCCGTCTTTAGGCTCGATTTTTTCGTCAGTTTCAAGATTTTTTATATCTTTAAGGTTTGACCTATCCTTTACCTCTGCTTTTTCATCTTTATTTATCCATACTGAAACAGTCTGATCTTTTGCTTTTCCTGCTTCCTTTGTTACATATACAGTTTCATTTTTACTAGGCTTGCTTTCATTAGCGTAGGCAATATTTCCTCCAAGGATTGAGCTTACGCTTAAGACTGCAAGAGCCTTTACAAATTTTTTATTCATTTTCTTTTCCTTCCTTTAATCCTTTAGTAGTTTTTTCGATAAAGGGAATTGTCACACCAATTATTGCTGGCAAGAAGACAATAATTACAAGCATTGAAATTATCGCTCCTCTAGCCAAGAAAATACAAATGGTTGATACAATTTCCATCTTTGAGTATATACCTACACCAATAGTTGCTGCGAAAAATGAAAGTGCAGAAGTAACTATTGATTTTGAAGTTTCTCTAACTGACAAATCTAAGGCCTTTTCAAGGTCTCTGTGTTTTTTGTATTCAAACAAGAATCTATCCATCATCAAAATAGAATAGTCTATTGTCGAACCAAGTTGAACTACACCAATAATTATCGAAGTGATAAATGGAATGGTGTGTCCGAAGTAGAATGGAATTCCCATATTAATGAAAATCGCAAGTTCTATTGCAGCTATTAACACAATTGGAATAGCTAGCGACTTAAATACTACAGCTATGATTATAAATACTACCACAATTGATGCGACATTAACCATTTTAAAGTCTCTATCAGATAATATTGTTAAATCTTTTGTAAGAACTGCTTCACCTGTAAGTTTGCCCTCAGGATCATGAGCCTTTACAATTTTATCAATCTCTCCAACCTGCTTATTTACCTCGCTTGAAGCTGTCTGATACTTACTATTTACCATTATCATTTGATAGCCGTTTTGCTCAAAGTTTTTCTTTAATTTTTCTGGTAAAATTTCGCTTGGTATGGTTATACCAGTCATAGAATTTATGCTAAGGACGTTATTTACACCCTCTACATTTTCGATCTCATCTATCATTGAATTTATGCTAGTCTTTGATAAATCATCTTTTACAACTATAAAGTGACTAGAAGCCATATTATAATCTTCCTTCATCTTATTTAAAGCCACTATGGAGTCTAAATCCTGTGGTAGTGATCTATCCAAGTTGTAATATAAATCTGTATTTCTAGCACCGTAGATAGCTGGGACAAACAAGATTAAGAAAACTACAAAAAGTTTCTTTCTATGTTTTATAGTAAAGTTTGCTGTCTTTTGAAATTCCGGTAATAAAACCTTGTGGTTAAACCTATTTACGAGCTTTTCAGCAAGTAAAATCATTGGAGGCAAAACTACAACTGTTGAAATAAGGCCTAAAAGCACACCCTTACTCATTACAAGACCAATATCTTTACCAAGACCTAGTTGCATTAATAATAGAACTAAAAATCCTGCAAAAGTAGTAAGCGATGAAGCAAAGATAGAGGCAAGAGTTGAATCAATAGCCTTAGCCATAGCTTCATTTTTATTTTCATTCTTCTTTTTCTTTTCTACATATCTATGGTAGAGGAAAATTGAATAGTCAGTAGTTACAGCAAGCTGTAATACTGCCGCAATCGCCTTTGTTATATAGGAAATTTCTCCCAAAAATATATTTGTACCAAAGTTATACAAAATAGCATAACCGATATTTAGCATGAATAGAAACGGAATAATAGTAGATTCATTAGCAAGAGATAAAACTACAAGCGCGAGGGCCACAGCCAAACCTACATATATAGGAGTTTCTCTATCAATTAAATCCTTAGTATCCTTTACCAAAGAAGAAATACCACTTAAGAATTTCTCTTTAGATTCTATTGCCTTAATTCTATCAATCGCTTCCATTGTCTTAAAAGAAGAAGACGATTCAGAAAACTTAACCATCAATAGGGTCGAATCCTCTGCATAAAAGGCATCTCTTATATTATCTGGCAAAAATTCGTTGGGAAAAGTATCTCCAACCAAAGAGCTTTTTGATATAACATCTTCCACCCCATCTATTTTAAGGATTTCTTCTTTCAATTTATCCGCATCATAGTCGTCTCCCTTAAGGATTAGCATGCCCGTTGCAGCGTTTTTAAAATCCTTGTCTAAAATCTCTTGACCCTGAGTGGATTCAAGATTAGCCGGTAAATATGACAAAATATCATAATTGACACCGGTAGACTTATATCCTATCCAAGATGGTATGAGCAAAATGGTCATCACCAAAAGTACAAGTCTTGGATGGTATGAAATAAATTTTGATATTTTTTTCATTTCTAACTTCCTTTCTAAGTAGGACCAAAAAATCTAAGCTAAGACTTTTAACAATTTAATAAAATAAGTTTTGAATTTGCCAAAAACTTTTTTTACCTTATATTTTTATAATCAATTCGCAAGCAAGAAAAATATGATTCATATTATATTATTTTTACTTTATTATAAAATTAATAATATAAGCATTTATTTTAACTATCTTTGATTATACAAGCCTTAACTTTATGATTATTAACTTTTGTTTTTTTGTATCCTCATTTTATAATACACCTATATAGAAAGAATTCAAATTTAGAAATAATATTATTTATATATATTTTTTTATTAAGTTTTTATATTTTGCCAAAATTTAGTATTTTTATCTTTCGAGCTAGAATTTTTACTCTATTTTTTTACATATACTATAATATAAAGATTGAAATCTAGCCTTTCTTTATTTTTTTAATAAAAAAATAAAAAAAGGCTTGACAAGAACCAAACAATAGTTTATTATTAGGATAGACGTTGATAAGGATTATCAATATCATAAATTATATAATCAAATAAAGGAGAAAACATGAAAAAAGTAGCAATAGTTTATTGGTCAGGTACAGGTAATACTCTAGCTATGGCCAACGAAATAGCAGATGAACTTAAAAATTCTGATTTAGAAGTAAATGTATTAAATTGTTCAGATTTTTCAGAAAGTGATGTAGCAAATTACGACGGTTTTGCTTTTGGTTGCCCAGCTATGGGATCAGAAGAACTTGAAGATAGCGAATTTGAACCTATGTTTGAAAGCGTAGAAAAATCACTTGCTGATAAGCCAGTTATTATTTTCGGTTCGTATGAATGGGCTGAAGGTGAATGGATGCATACTTGGCAAGAAAGATGCGAAGCAGACGGCATTAATCTAGCTTGTGACGGTCTAATTGCCTATGATTACCCAGATGATGAAGCATTAAAAGAATGTAGAAAGGCTGCATCAGACTTAGCTAACGCTCTAAAATAAAAATGAACGAATTTTTACTAGTTAACTATGCATCACAGACCCTAGCTAATAGAAAACTCGCAAATTTATTTACCTTTAAAAATACAAACAATATTGACATTGAAAAAATGGTCTCTGAGTGGAACGAAGTACTTAACAAGAAAAATATGTATGTAGAAATACTTAGTAACAATCAAACTTCCGCTCAAATTTACGCTTATAGGCCAGAAAAATTATCTTATGTTTTAAACCAAACTAAGATAAAGGGTCTCTTAACTGACCTTGGCTACAAGACCTACGACCTAGATCAGTGCATCAATCATCTAAAGTTTAGGTTTAAAAAAGAATCCTTTCCCCATGAAATTGGTATTTTTCTTGGCTACCCTTATGAGGATGTAGTTGGTTTTATAGAAAACAAGGGGAATAAGTTTCTCGCCAATGGCTACTGGAAAGTTTATACCAAAAAAGACGAGAAAATTAAACTATTTGAAACTTACAATAAGATTAGAAGATCGTACAAGCGTATTTATAAAATCCAGGGGGACTTATATAGGATTTGCGTTGGCTGATTTTAGCTAAACGTTTAGTCCCACCCAAGGAAAATGTCATTTACTTACCTAATATAATTTACTATGCAAAAAAGACCTAGTGTAGTCTGAAGATTTCATTCAGCTTACGCTAGGTCTTTTTTATATTTAATTACTTATTGTAAAGTCCAGCCTTTTCCATTACACTTCTAAGAGTGCCAGCTGATTCTTTCATTCTTTCTTTTTCTGTATCTGTAAGTGGCATATCTATTACCCACTTAACTCCGTCCTTGCCTATTACTGAAGGAACTCCGATGAAGATATCTTTCTCCCCGTATTCCCCATCAAGGTAAGATGAGGTTGAATACACTGAATTTTCGTCGTTTATTATAGCTTCTACAAGTCTAGCAAGAGCTACACCTATACCATAAAAAGTCGCACCTTTTTTATTTATAATTTCATAGGCTGCGTTTTTTACCTTTTCAAATGTATTTAATAAGGCTATTTCGTCCACATCTGAGTGGCTTGATACCCATTCATATATTGGAAGACCACCTACATTTGTATGTGACCACACAGGAAATTCTGTATCTCCGTGCTCTCCTAAGATAAAAGCATCCACACTTCTTGGGTCGATTCCTATTAGAGAGGCAATTTCCTTTTTAAATCTTGATGTATCAAGGCTTGTACCAGATCCTATGACCTTTTCCGCTGGTGCACCAGAATATTTCCAAGTAGCGTAAGTTAGGATATCTACAGGGTTTGATGCGACAACATAAATCCCCTCAAAACCAGAATCCTTAATTTTTCCAATCATATCCTTAAAAATCTTTAAGTTCTTATCTACAAGATCTAGTCTAGTTTCACCAGGTTTTTGTGGAGCTCCTGCAGTAATTACTACTACCTCCGCATCCTTGCAATCAGAATAATCTGCCTTAAAAATCTCTTTTGGTCTAGTAAAAGATAGGGCATCTGATAAATCCATGGCGTCACCTTCTGCCTTATCCTCGTTTAAATCTATAATTCCGAGTTGTCTACCAATACCTAAAATTGTTGAAGCATAGGCAAAAGATGAACCTACTGCACCATCACCAACTAAAATAATTTTGCTATCTTTAATCATAATATCTCCTTTTTTGTAAAACTTCTTAAACTTTTCTCTAACCTTAATCTAATTTTAACAAAATTTGGAGAATTTACTATGACCCAGGTCACACTTTTTTATTTTTTTAAATCATCTATGGCAATTCTCGCTGCTTCCACAAGACCAGAACTGGTCATCCTATAATCCACAAAACTTTCGCCAAAATTATCGTAGTCAATTTCTGTTTGGTCTTTATAAGAGGCTGATAGATGGAAATTTTCTATTCCAGTTTTTTCATAAATTTCTCTAATATTTTCGAAGTTTACTCCAGAGCCTGCCATAATTTCAATCTTATCGCCATATTTTGCCTGCAACTTACCAATTAAATCTAGTCCCTCAACTGCCTTTGGTTTTTTGCCAGAAGTTAGAATCCTATCTACTCCCATTTTAATAAGCTCTTCAATTTTTTCTTCCCCATCGATAGAGTAATCAAAGGCCCTGTGGAGGACAACCTTTTTAGGAAAGGCTAGATATACTAGCTCTTTCATAGTTTCTATATCAAGGTGACCATAAGAATCAAGGACACCAAACACAAAACCATCAATAGGCTTACTCTTAAAAGCCATTATAGTCGCCTTCATCTGGCCTATTTCAAGACCATCGTAGGTAAAATGACCCGGCCTAGGTCTTACCATGACAAATTTCTCTATATCCTTATACTCGCAACAAATATCAACGAGCCCTGCCGAAGGTGTAAGGCCATCAAGAGTTAAAGCCGAGCAAATCTCCACCCTATCAGCACCAGCCACAACTGCTCCTATCATCCCATCAAAAGAATCTATACAAATTTCAAGTTTCATAAGCACTCCTTTATTATTTCTATCTTTATTATATCAAATAAAATGCTTTTTTGAGAAGACAAATAAAAAAAGCCACAGATTTATAAAACCCATAGCTTTAAAATATTATTTTTGAGCAAAATCAGCAAATTTTATTATATTTACCTGACAAGAAGCCATAGCAGCAAGACTTGCCTCTTGAGCGGCATCACTTGTGGCCCTGCAGAGATCTTCAATAACAAATACTTCTACATCTAAAAGAGCGTTTTTAATCATAATAGCATTTGAAAGCACACAAATATCTGTACAAATACCCACCATATAAATATTTTCGATTTTTTCCTTACTATCTAAATCCTTTAGGTAATCAACAAGTTCATAAGAGCCAAAAGAAGGCTTATCGATAATCTTGTTATCCTTAGGATCTATTTTTATTTCCCAACCTTTAGTTCCTCGAACGCAGTGAGTCACAGGTAGGTGCTTGCCTTCGAGACTCTCCAAATAAGATTCCTCGTGGGTATCCCTTGTAAAAATTATTTCTCCCTTAAAATCATCAACTAACTTCTCAATAGGTTCAACTATCTTATCATTGCCCTCATTACCAAGAGCACCGTCCACAAAATCATTTTGCAAGTCAATAACTAATAATACGTCCATAATTTTACTTTCCTTTAAAATTTTTACCAAAAGCTACGGCCACTAGACCAAAAGCCGCCTTTCCTACTTTTTTCACCCTTCCTATCCTAAGGTTTTGGCAGCGCTCACAGTACTTGCCTTGCCAATCTATGGGCAAATCCTTGCCACACCTTTTACATGACTTTTCTTCTAATCTAATTTTCTTCATTACTATTTCCTATCTGCAAAGTTTCGCTTTGACTTAATTCTAAAATATTGGAATTAATTTTAATAATTTTATCTTTCCAAATATTATTAGTTGACTTATCAAGGTTATCTAGTCTTTCAACAAGATTAGGGGTTTTAAAATATACTTCCATAATGAAATCTCTAAAATACCCAAAACTAGCCAGAGCAGCTTCCCTTTCTCCAAGCTCATAATAGGCCATAATAGCAACAAGGGAAACCATATTTATAGTATTTAACCCGTCCATCAAATAATTTAACTTCTCGTCAACTTCCTTAGTGTCTGGGTTTGATATTAATTTTTGCCAACCTGATTTTGGAATATTTTCTATAAACTTAATAGTAGTCATTTGGTTTAGCATCAATTGGTTCCTGCTATTTTCAGCATCTGATATGACTTGGAGGTATAATTTTTCCCTTAGGGATGGATTTTTAATGTACCTAGCCTGGATTAATTTTTGCTTGCAAGCATTGGCTATAGCAATCCTATCATCCTGCTGGCCCTGCCTTACTTCTTCTATAGCCTCAGCCATAACATTTATGTCCTTAGATATTTGGGCCATTTGCATCTGCATGGCATAAAGTGCCCTGGCCTGGGCTAGCTCTGGAGTTAGGTCAACTTCTTTTAGGTTTACTTTTCCAACTATTTTCTTGCTTTCTGGATCCCTAACTTCTGCTAGAATCTCCCCACTTTTCCTTCTCAATAATTCCAAACTTCCATCTAAAAGCTTCCTATTTTGCTCTTTAGTCAAAACCGCCTCAAGGTGTTTTTCTGGTATATGGGCCTTAAGATAATATATAAAACCTGGCATTGAATATAGGCCATGTCTTATTTTATTTAAATTACTATCAGCATCTTCTAGCAAATCTTTAGTGAAACCATCACTTGCCTTAAAAAAATCAAAATCCATCTTGTCTAAATCTTTCTACAATCCTTCTATATCTTTTATTTCCCTATCTAATCTCTCACTTATTTCTATTATAGCATATCTTAATTCTTTTAGGGCTACGAGATTTTCTTTTATTTCGCCTTGAACCCTTATGTCGGTAAAGATATTATCAAAAACCAGGTCGAAAACTTGATCTGAAAGTCTGTCTGGTATGGCATCAGGTAAGCTTATATCAACATCATTTAGTTCTTTATTAAGTGTTTTAAGACTTGATGATATTTCTTCTAAACTACGGTTTGCTTCGCCTATTTTATTTCTTTTAACAAGGCTTGAAAAAAAGTCCCCACCTAAAATATCAAGTATTCCCCAAGATGAGGCAGACTTTAATTGACCAATACCTTCATCAATCTTTACTATAGCAAGATTTGCGGAATCTCTTGCCTCTTTTAATTCCTTTAGTCTATCCATAAACGCTCCTTTTTTACATTATATTTTAAGAAGTCTTATTTGCAATAAAGTAATTTATTAAAGTACATTTGTTGAAAAATAATTGTTTATAAAGCGCAAGCTAGGGTATATAATCTAATGTAGACTATTAAAACATATGGAGGATTAATATGAAATTAACAGAAACAGTTCAAACTGCTGATTGGAAAGCTGAAAAACACGTTCCAGTAATCCACGTTTCTAAAGAAGACGGTCTTCTTCACATCAAAGCTAACGTTGGTGAAGAAGTAGAACACCCAAATACATTTGAACACCACATTGCTTGGATTAAAGTATTCTTCAAACCAGAAGGATCAAAATTCCCAATCGAAGTTGGTTCTTATGAATTTAAAGCTCATGGCGAAGAAGAAATCTTCACTCAACCATGCGTAGAAGCTAGAGTTAAAACTGACAAGGGTGGCGAAGTTTACGCACTTGCTTATTGCAACATCCACGGTCTTTGGGAAAATTCTGAAGAAATTTAGTATTTAAAAAGCAAGGTTTACGCCTTGCTTTTTGCTTACCTATTTTTAATTTTCTCATAAAAACTTTATAGATTAGGTTTCTAAATAATTTTTAAAAATATTTCCTATTTTATTCCTTTTTCATCCCATAATCAGCCTATTTTAAAGCTTAGGCAAAATTAAAGTTCTTTTATTATATCGTCTATTATCCCCACTGCGACTTTTGAAGCACGTTCGAAATTCTCGTAAAACTCCGCACCACCTTCTGTAAGAGCATCTGAAACTGCCTTTATCATAAGGAAATCTGCTCCATATAAGTGAGATGCTAGGGCAATTGCTGCTCCTTCCATGTCAACAATATCACAGTTCCATTCCTCCGCAAGCTTAGTTTTTGCATCAAGACCAGCAACAAATTTATCACCTGAAGCTAGTTTGACTTTTTTCAAGTGTGGATCAATCTTCATTGCAAGGTCTAGTAAGGACTCTGTAGTTTTCATAGCTACATCATCAAATATCTCATATTGGCCTTTTTCCACATCATCCAAGTCTGATGTGTCCCATTCGTAATGAC
>QWCK01001106.1_pt1 | contig 41730 bp, 33 predicted proteins | sample 1972571 | NCBI WGS metagenome assembly QWCK01 (sample SAMN09866710, study PRJNA288562) | Human gut metagenome isolate term2_stool, whole genome shotgun sequencing... | isolation source: gut | host: Homo sapiens | place: USA: California | reverse complement strand
TCTCTGCTGTTCTCTCGAACTCATTTTAATGCGAATTGCTTCGCTGTTCTCAATGAATCTTTCAAGGTTATTTCACTGTTCAGTTATCAAAGTTCTTTGCTGTTATTCAAGCGACAGCTTGCTTATACTATCACAAGTTTTTGTCGTTGTCAATAACTCTTTTCACTTTATTTCAAGTTGTTTATTTGCTGTTTTTCAACAGCTCATTTAGATTATCACATTTGTCATATCCTGTCAACAACTTTTTTATTTTTTTAACAAAAGCTCTGTATTTTAAACTGTCGCAATCCATGCCGTTTTTCTTACATTATCTTCTGTCAGCACTGCTGCATCAGCAACAGCTTGCTTATAGTAGCACTCGTATTCCCAGAAGTCAACAGCTTTTTCCTTATTTTGACAAAGAAAGACAATTCCATAAATTTACAGAATTGTCTTCCTTTTTAACCATTCATCTATATATTACTTTTTGAACGGAAGTTTGAAATAAAATTCTACTCCTCCGCTAACATTGTGAACACCATAGGAAGCACGATGGACTTTTAGAATCACCGCACTGATTGCCAGTCCCATTCCCGACGTTCCGTTCATTTCATTTCTGGAACTGTCACCTTTATACATCGGTGTCCAGATTTCTTTCAGCTGATCTTCCGGTATCTGAGCGCCCTCATTATATACACTCACCGTTCCCGGAGAGATTGTAAAGCGAATTACTCCATTTTCCTTACAGAATCGGACCGCATTTGATATAAAATTATCAAAAACCATCATGATCAGTTTTTCATCACATCTGGTTGTCGTATTTTCTGCGCTGTCCCAGATTACATGCAGGTTCTTCGCTTCGATCTGCCCTTTATAATGGGCACAGCTCCGTTCCATCATTTCCTGCAGTGAACAGTCAGTCTTATTTAATTCACAAAAAGAATCACTAAGCCTTGTATATGCAAGCATAGACATTAGCAGATCATTCATATGGTCTGCTTCTTTTTGCACCATTCCGATATAATGCGCCTGTTTTTCCGGATGTATTCCTTCCTCCAGACATTCTGCACTGTTTTTGATCACTGCTGCCGGTGTTTTCATTTCATGCGCCATGGCATTGATGAATGTATTTCTTAGCCTGGCTAACTCCCTTTGCTTTTTCTGCATATATATGGCAACAACGATCAAAAATGCGGCGATTCCCTGACCGATCAGCCAGATCGGAATCATATAATTGCGGAATGTCCCATCATGGGTTGCCAGATAAATCGTATCTGCATACATATTGATTTCATAACTGCTTAAATTATATCCATCTATCTCTCCTGCAGCAAATGCCTGGCTCTTTTCCGGTGTATTGATCAAAACTGACTGCACATAATCATCCGGCATGTATACTACCAAATCCATGCTGCCGGTTTCCAGTGTAACATATTCTGATAAGGTTCCATCATCAATACTGTTCAGGTCCGATACACGATATACCATGCTTCTCACTCCTACCTGTCTGCCCGTGATACTCGCCGTATAATATCTATGAATAGTACTTGTAAAATCAACCGTCCGGATAATAAAACGATCCCCGCTGTAATATCCTTCCATTTTCTGAACCGCTATATGTCCCTGTTCCTGCTGATAGAACCGCTCAAAATCCTGTAAACCAGTCAATGTCAGATCTTCAAACCAATCTCTCAGAGAAATCCATTCTTTGTTCAGTTCATTCGTTTCTTTGTCATAAGTCGTCCAGATACATCCCACTTCCGGAATATTCAGTTCATATTGTGCCGTATCTGATTCATCCAAAAATTTCACATCTACCCCGATTTTACTGTTCCACGTAATGTCATCCCGATATGGAAGAATATCATCCAGCCCCATATAAACCGCTTCGGACATTTTTTCCCCGGTCTTATTGATGTTCGTATTCGCATTTTTTTCAATCAGGGACTGGATATCCTTCACCTCCAACTTCAATCTGGATTTCCAGCCCTCCGATGAAAAATGGATCAGCAAACCAGTAGCTGCCAGCGCCACTCCAAGAAAAACGATCTCAATAAAAAACGTAATTCGATATTCCTTCCAGATTTTCTTCTTCCACATTTTTTTTAATTTCTTCATACCATCCCCCCAGTCATCACAATTTTTCAAAGTTCATTGAGCCTTTTTCTTTCGTTCCGTTTTTTCATAGATCATTTAACACCAGCTATCACTATATCTACCTTTTTCAAAGTTCATTGAACTTTTTGTCGTCTCAGCCTTTTCATAGATTATTTTACACCATTCATTACAAAGTCCAGCACTGCTCATTACTTATTGCTTTTCGCGCTCACAACGCAGAACATTTTTAATTTATTTCAAAAATATATCCCTTTTTCACGATTGTGCGGATACAGCTTCCGTAATCTCCCAGTGCTTTCCGCACATTTTTCACATGTGTATCCACTGCACGGTCAGTTCCCTTATACTCATAGCCCCAGAGTTTTAAAATAATCTGCTCCCGCGTCAGAATACGATTCGGATTTTTGAAAAAATAGGACAGCAGACGGTAGTCCAGAGACTGTAGTTCTACCGGTTTTCCATCACAGAAAAACTGCTGACGTTCTTCATTCAAGACAATTCCCCACTGTGTTTCAGCTTTTGTCCCTCGTTGATATCGTTCCAGCACCGCCTGACATTTCGCCAGCAGCACCCGTAAGGAAAATGGTTTTAAAATATAATCATCAGCTCCAAGTTCATATCCCCGCAGCTGATCTTCCTCCAGCACACGTGCAGTCAGGAAAAGCACTGGCACCGATTCCCGTTCCCGGATTTTTCTGCAAAGCGTAAAACCGTCCATTCCCGGCATCATGACATCCAGCAAAATCAGTTGATAACTTTTTGTCAGCACCATTTCCCATGCTTCTTCCCCATCTTCCACGGCATCCACTTCAAATTCATGCTCCGACAGAAAATCTGTGATCAACTCCCTCAAATTATCATTATCTTCCGCCAGTAAAATCGTTTTCATCTCAAAGCCCCCAATACACTTCTTTTTCGTTGTACTCATTGTATCATAACGATATGTATTCTTTATGTATTTTTTGATAGTTTTCAAAAATTATAGGAGATTGGATTAATTTCAGTATATGAAAACAAAATCGGAGAAAGTTTCCTCGTTCACTGTATATCATAGATTGCAAATATTGTATTCACTATGTAAATGACAAAAACGAAGAATCCTGTCAGGACAGGATTCTTCGTTTTCGTCTTATATAAATATTAATTTTTCACCAATAAATCACCCGGAAATATGCGAAATCGCTTCCCGCACATTAGATACTCCGATCAGTTGAATGCCATCGGTGCGCACTTCATCGGTCAACGATACTTTCGGCAGAATACAGGTTTCAAATCCAAGTTTTTTTGCTTCCTGCACACGCTGTTTTGCCATATTGACTGCGCGCACTTCGCCACTTAAGCCGACTTCACCGAAGCAGATCGTCTTATCGAAAATCGCGATTTCCCGATAACTGGACACAATCGCCAGAACAATTCCAAGATCAATCGCCGGCTCATTCATACGGATTCCGCCTGCAATATTGACATAAGCATCACAGGAAGATAACGGCATTCCGGCTCTTTTTTCCAGAACTGCCATAAGCAGATTGACACGGTTCAAGTCTGCTCCTGCTGCGGTTCTGCGCGGCAGTCCAAATCCAGTTTTGCATACTAACGCCTGAATTTCCAGCAAAATTGGTCGGGTTCCCTCAATGGAACAGGTAACAATGGAACCGGAAGCCCCTTCCGGGCGACCGTTTAACATATATTCCGATGGATTTTTCACTTCTACCAGACCTGCCTGCTGCATTTCAAACACACCGATCTCATTTGTGGAGCCGAAACGGTTTTTGACACCACGCAAGATTCGATAGGCAGCATGACGGTCTCCCTCAAAATACAAAACGGTATCTACCATATGTTCCAGTACACGCGGACCGGCTACCACACCTTCTTTCGTCACATGACCGACAATAAAAATAGTAATTCCAAGAGATTTTGCCAATTGCAGTAAAAGTGACGTTGCCTGACGCACCTGAGAAACACTGCCCGGCGCGGAATTGACATCTTCGCTGTACATCGTCTGTATGGAATCAATCACAACCACCCGCGGTTTCTTTTTGCGCAATACCGACGCAATATCTGATAAATCAGTCTCGCAGAACAGTTCCAGATCATCCGTAAAAGAACCGATCCGTTCTGCACGGATCTTGATCTGCTGCATGGACTCCTCTCCGGAAATATACAACACGCTGTGATGTGATTCTGCCAGATTCCGGCAAACCTGAAGTAACAGAGTAGATTTTCCGATTCCCGGATCTCCACCGACCAGTACTAAAGATGCCGGAACGATTCCGCCGCCAAGCACCCTGTCAAGTTCTCCGATTCCAGTGGTAAACCGCTCCTGATCCGTCATCTCTATTTTGGATAACGGAAGCGGCTCTGTGGTCTGCCCCACACGCGAAATACTGCTGTGTGTACTTCGCTTTTCTTCTGCTGGTTCTTCTACAAATGTATTCCATTCCCGGCAGCCCGGGCACTGTCCCATCCATTTGACAGACTCATACCCACACTGCTGACAGAAAAATACTGTTTTTTTCGCTTTTGCCATACGCTGTTTTTTTGTTTCTCCTCATTTATTGATACAGCAACTCTGATACTCGTTTCTCAGAATTGTCGTTTTCTACACTTCATTTTAACGATATAAATTCATCGTACAAAATCAATATTTTACCAATTTACATGATGTTGGGGGCAAAAACAATCTCGTCTTTTTTCACACGGACTGTAACGGTATCTCCCCGGTGAACCCTTCCGGATAACAGTTCATCTGCCAGCGCATCTTCCAGTTTAGTCTGAATCATACGGCGCAGCGGACGCGCTCCGTACTTCGGCTCATATGCCTTATCCACGATATACTGTTTTACCGCATCGGTAAGTTTCAGTTCCAGATCAAGCTGTTCTTTGCATCTGTGCTGAAGCTCTTTTGTCATAATACCGACGATTTTCTTCATGTGTTCCTTGGTCAGAGAATGGAACACGATAATCTCATCGATTCGGTTCAAAAACTCCGGTTTGAAAATACGGCGCACTTCTTCCATTACATTGGATTTCATGCGGTTATAATCTGCCTTTTCATCTTCCTTTGCCGCAAATCCCAGTTTTTTCGGTTCCATGATAGACTGTGCACCGGCATTGGATGTCATGATAATGATTGTATTTTTAAAATCTACTTTTCGCCCCTGTGCATCTGTGATATGACCATCATCTAGCACCTGAAGTAAAATATTAAACACATCCGGATGTGCCTTCTCGATCTCATCAAACAAAATGACAGAATACGGGTGGCGACGCACTTTTTCACTGAGCTGTCCACCCTCATCGAATCCCACATATCCTGGCGGAGAACCGATCATTTTGGACACACTGTGCTTCTCCATATATTCGGACATATCCACACGGATCATTGCATCTTCCATGCCAAACACTTCCTGTGCCAGTGCTTTGGAAATCTCTGTTTTTCCGACACCAGTCGGTCCAAGAAACAGAAAAGACCCGATTGGTCTGGATGGATCCTTCAGTCCGACTCTGCCACGGCGAACAGCTTTTGCCACTGCTGAGATTGCCTCATCCTGTGCGATCACACGCTTATGCAAAGACTTTTCCAGATGCTGCAGACGTGCTGCTTCCCCTTCTGTCAGACGTTTTACCGGAATATGTGTCCAGTCGGATACCACATCTGCCACTTCGTTTTCGCCAACCTGTACTTTTTTCCGGGCAAGGCTCTGCCTGTATTTTTTCAAAGCAGCATCACTTTGCTGCTGCTTTTGCTTTTTTTTCTGACGCACTTCTTTTGCACGGGACAGATCTCCATCGATCAGCGCCTGCTCCAATTCTGCATCCAACGCTCCCGCTTCCTGTTTATACGCCTCTAACTGTGCTGGTTTATCCATATTTCCCACATGTGCTTTCGAAGCTGCCTCATCCATCAGATCAATGGCTTTATCCGGAAGGAAACGGTCATTGATATAACGCTCTGACAGTTCTGCTGCTGCCCGGATGCCTTCTTCCGTAATCTGCACATGATGGTGTTTTTCATAGCGCGGACGCAATCCACGCAAAATTTCCACGGTCTGCTCTACCGTCGGTTCTTCCACCGTCACCGGTTGAAAACGCCGCTCCAGTGCTGCATCTTTTTCAATATGCTTGCGGTATTCCTCAATGGTTGTTGCGCCAATGATCTGGATCAGTCCACGGGACAGAGCCGGTTTCATAATATTGGAAGCATCCAGAGCTCCTTCCGCGCCACCTGCACCGATGATCGTATGTAACTCATCAATAAACAGGATCACATTTCCGACCGCCTGCACTTCCTGCATCATGCCTTTGATCCGCTCCTCAAATTCTCCACGGTATTTCGTGCCTGCCACCATACCGGAAATATCAAGTGTAAGAATTCTCTTGTCCTGTAAATGTTCCGGAACTGCTCCGGTTGCGATACGGCTTGCCAGGCCTTCTACAATTGCGGTCTTTCCGACCCCCGGTTCTCCGATCAGACAAGGATTATTCTTGCCGCGGCGGCTTAAAATCTGAATCATCCGCTGCAGTTCTTCGCTTCGTCCGATCAGCGGATCCAGTTCCCCCTCTGCTGCCCGTGCCGTCAGATCTACGGTATATTTCTCCATCAGTCTCCCATTGGCTTCCGGTGTTTTCTTTCCAGTACGAAATTCCTTTCCTTCCTCCTTGGAAAACAGATTTTCTTTTCCCATTGCTGCCAGAATATCCGCATAAACTTTTCCCAGATTAACGTTTAAGGCAAGCAACATGCGGGCTGCTGCACTGGTTCGATGCTCAATAACAGAAAAAAGCAGATGCTCTGTGCCGACAAGTTCGCTGTCAAAACGTTCTGCAACCACGTAGGCTTCTTCTACAATGACACGACTCTCCGGTGTCAGGAAATCCCCGTCTGCCTCCTGTTCCTCTGTCTTTGGCAGAGAAATTTCATGAATCAGTGTCAGAATCTCCTCACTGTTAACAGAAAGCTGCTGCAGAATCTGACCTGCCACGCCATCGCGTTCCTGTAACAGACCTGCCAGAATATATTCACTTCCCATCCGCAGCTGCTGTTCCTTCTCTGCCAGACGTTCCGCGCTCCGCATAACTTTTCGTGCCTGTCTGGTAAATCCTTTATACTGCATATATGTTCCTCCAAAAATTACTCATACTCATCAAATATCTCATCTACAAGTTCATGCACTTCTGCACGATTGATTCCCTTGCAAAATCCGCGCGCCAGAACAACGCGTAAGCTGTCTCTCATTTCTTCCTCCGCTTTCAACCGGTCAATATCCAGTGCGATCACCGTCCCGCGGCGGCGGTCCAGACGAAGCAGTCCTTCCTGACGCAAAACTGAATATGCTTTATTTACCGTATGCATATTGATGCCAATCTCCTCTGCAAGCTGCCGCACGGACGGCAACGCATCTCCTTCATGGAACTGTCGTGTCGCAATCCCGTATATGATCTGATTGCGAAGCTGAATATACAGTGCCTCATCACTGTTAAAATCTATTTCAATTGTCATTTGTACCTGTTCTCCCTTTTTCTTCAGACTGTTATACCGATGATATAACAACCACCTCCGCCTGTCAAGGAGTACCCTTTGATTTTTGTAAGAATCCCTGTCACGGTTACAGATTCCGCATTATATCTCCGGATAACATTCTTGCTCTGATAATACTCAAACTCTATAGAAAAAAACTGTGAAACGATCGCACTCATGCCATACGCTTCACAGCTTTTCATATTTTTCCGATTATCTCATTATTTAGTTTTATCTGAAATATCACAAAAATTCAATATCATCCCAGGAGTCACCTTTACCGGATCTGGAATCTTTCTTTTTCTCCTGCACCGGTTCCACTTCTTCCGGATCTTCCTCATCATAGAACTCATCTTCTTCATCATCAGGCTGCATCGTGGTCTCCACTTCCTGAATCATTTTTTTCAGATCCGCAACCAGTTTCTCAGTCTCCTCACTGACTACTTTCTCAGATGGATCATTCTCCCCTGAAAAAATATCTTTCGCTGATACGTCTTTTGCCGGCTCCTCCGGTACTTCTTCCACCGGAGTTTCCACGGCAGATTCTTCTTTTGCCGCTGCCTCAGATTTTTTCTTCTTCTCAGCTTTTTTTGCCTTTTTCTTATTCTTTGCAGAATGACCTGTATCACCATCAAAATCAACGATATCCACAGTACTTCCCGCGATATCTACCCCAATGGTCGTATCATCAAACAGATCATCCTCCTCTTCCGGAAATTCTTCGGTATCCAGATATTTCCGCAGGCGATGATAACGAACGGATGTGACAATAAACAGGATTAATAACAATAACGCTACAATGCCAAGTCCCGCTGTCAGCATTCTTGTCATGCTGTCCAGTTCAAACACAGAATTATTCTCTGCCTGATCTGTTCCCTCTGCGTTGCCAGCATTCTCCTGATACTGCATATTGGCAATGCTTCTCTGAATTGTCTGGCCTGTGGAATCATATGTATACCAGCCGCTCTCTCCCTGACTGTTTGTACCATACACATAGTAAAAATCAGAAACTGATGCATTGGGATCTGTCAGATTCCCGTCCGTTTTTCCCTGATATGCCATGATACTTCCTTCTGAAAATGCACATGTTGTCTCCTGATAATAGTCAGAAATCTCTGCTGCCACATCTTCCGGCACATTTGTCACTACCACAAAAGAATCCTGCACATCAATACTTACAAACGGCACCGCCTCATCACGTTCTGTATCGTATACAAATACATCTTTTTCACCGCTGTTTTCCGTATTCTGTAAATAAAGTAAGATCACATCTCCCTGTTCCATCTTCGCTGCAGAAACGTTCTCTCCTGCATAAGTAATGGTCGTTGCCTCAAACCCGGTTGGAATCTCTGCATTTGGAAATGTATCTGCGAGCTCATAAGTTTTTCCCGCAATCTGAAATGTTCCATCCTGCGCTTCTGTAGTCTGACCCGCTGTATCAGATGCATCAGAAGAATCTGCCTGATCGGATGTGTCATCTTTTGTTGCTGCTCCGGTTCCGGATGAGATCATATCGCTTCGCACCCATCCGTCAGTCTCTGCTCCATTCCAGTCAAAAGTAATCTCATACCAGGTATAACCATCACCAGAAGTCTGCTCTCCTTTGATCGTTACCTCCTGATTTGCTTTCAGAGAACCGATCGGATTACCGCCAATAGCACTTCTGACTCTTGTATTGTCATTGATAGCTGTTCCGGATGTCGGTGCTGCCCATGCCGTCATACTATTTCCGCTCCAGCATAATGCACCAGCAAGACAAATTGCTGTGCAGGAAACTGCCGCTTTTTTCATGTCTATTTTTTTAATTTTCATAGTTCCTCCACTGTTGATTACTATTTTTTTCATCAATCCACCTTATTATAAGGACGGGGTTCTCAAATGTCAACCAAACGCAACATTTTTCATTTTTTCATAAAAATTTCTTGAAATGTTCACATTTTTGTATCATTCTATAGAGTAGAGATTACGATAAGAATTTCAGGAAAAGAAAAGAGGAATTATCAAATGAAAAAGGAAAAATATATCACACTGATCGCCGCACTGACACTTAGCAGTGCCTTTGTATTAAACGGATGCAGTCTTGCCCTTCCGGGCGAAGAAACAAAAATAAGCACCGGCGCAGAACTTTCCGCTGAGCAGGAGATCCTCACAGACGGAAATGTACAGCTCTACACCCACTGGTACAATGCAGACGGTTCCAGACTTGCCGGCGCTACTGTTACAGTTTACGAAGGTAATGACCAGTTATTTCAGGGAACTACCGATGAAAACGGAAATCTGGAAGCCTGCACACTTCCGGGCAACAAGGAACTGCGTTGTGTGATCACGGATGCCTCTGAAAATGAACTTGCAAAATCTGATATTTTATATAAGATTTCCGATAACTATCAGGCAATCACCGTTTATACAACACACGGAGAGGCAGATACACAGAAGGTAGAAATTCCGACTTCCAAGACAGTACTCAGTGCTGCTATTTATCTGACAGAGAATAAAACACTCTCCCATGCAAATATCACAACATATGTTGCTTCTGATGCGGCAAATACAACTGATACTACAGCAGACGGTACTGCAACAGATGCTGCTCAGCCGACAGATGAGCAGCAACAGGCAAATTCAAATGCCGCTGATGCAAATGCAACGGATGCTGCTCAACAGTCAGAAGCAGCTACCCAGAGTACCAATCAGGGGGCAGATCAGGCTCAGACACAGCCGGCAACGGATCAGCAGCCAGTGGTAACACAGTAAATCTTGCTTGTGTGACTGAAAATTTTTGTTAATGAAAGCGTCTGGCAAGCAATCTTACCTCTGCAAGCGATTGTTAGTTGCAGAGGTAAGATTGATGACTGACGCCTTCACTAACCCCAAATTCAAACCACACAATTACCCTAAACAAAAATCTCGCCAAGCACTCCAGCCACTTCCAGCATCCGGCTCTGCTCCAGTCCGGAATAATTCAGCACCAGCACATGCCGGTACAATTCTTTTTCCCCGATACAAAATTCAGAAAGACAGCACAAATTAATCCCTTTCATCCTTGCCCGCAGCTTAATTTCTTTATCGGAAAGCTTCGTTTTTAATTTTACCAGAATATGCGTACCAGTCTCCATACCCAGAATTTCTTCTGCCGGAATGGTGGGCGTCATCTGGATCGCATTTTTCAATTTTTCTCCCTGACTCAGATAATAACGTCGCATCCGGTTTAAATGCCGGTCAAAATATCCATCTCGCAAAAAGGCTGCAAGCGTATGCTGCTCCAGATTGGAGGATGTATTTGAAAAAAAGTTTGCAGAATTTACATACTGTTCCAATAATTTCGGTGGCAGTACCATATAGCTGATCCGTATTCCCGGGCTCAGTGTCTTACTGAATGTATTCATATAAATGACCCGCTGGCTTGCGTCCAGACCGTACAACGCCGGAATCGCATGTCCACTGTATCGAAATTCACAGTCATAATCATCTTCTATAATATAGTGGTCGGCAGATTCTTCCAGCCATTTCAACAATTCCTGTCGCCGTTTGGCACTCATGACCGTTCCAAGCGGATAATGATGCTCCGGTGACGTATGAACCACCGTCGCCCCGCTTTTTCTCAAACTTCCCATATGAATACCATCTTTACTCATGGAGGTCCAGGTCCATTTTACCCCAAGATCTTCATAAATCAGACGGATTTTTCGATAACCGGGATTTTCCACTGCATACACGGCATTTGCCGGAAGCAGTCCGATCAGCTTGGAATACAGATATTCGATTCCGGTTCCGATGACAATGCAGTCCGGAGAGACGACCATGCCTCGGTTGTGATACAGATATTTTGCAATTTCATAACGCAATTCCGGACTTCCAAGAAATTCTCCCCGCTTCATCAGATGCAGATTGTAGTCTCCAAGGACCTGGCGCATAACTTTTGTCCACATGGAAAACGGGAACTTCTCGTATACTGTAGTATTTGCCGTAAAATCTACCATCCATTTTTCATCCTGTTCCGGGGAGGCTTCTTTGATTTCTGCCTTCTGGTATCTTAATGGAGAACCAAAATCAGATACCACATAATAGCCACTCCGCTCTCTGGACTCTAAATATCCCTCCATCAAAAGCTGTTCATAAGCATTCATGACCGTTCGGATACTAATGCCGTTTGCCTCGGAAAGCTGGCGTTTTGAGGGCATTTTCTCCCCTTCTTCCAGTTTTCCATTCAAAATATCCTCCTTCAGACATTGATACAGATATTCATATTTCGATTTTTTTCCCCTGTTTGTCAAATCATACACTAACACGATTCTGGTCTCCTATAAAAACATTTTTCTGGTTATTGTAAGATATCAGATTCTATTGTAATATAACGTCAAGCAAAAGTAAAGCGCATCACAAATAAGGAGGTATCTATTATGAGTTGTAACAATCAGTTAAAAGAAAACTATGGGTTATTTATCGGCGGAGAATGGCGTCCGGCATCTGACGGAACAACCTACCAGAGTACCAATCCGGCAAACGGTGAAGTCCTTACACAATGCGCACAGGCTACCAAAGAAGATGTCGATGCAGCTGTCGCAGCAGCATGGAAAGCATTTCCGGAATGGAAAAAGACAACAAAAGAAGAACGTGCCGCAATCCTTGATAAGATTGCTGACCGCGTAGAAGAAAATCAGGAATGGCTGGCAAAGGTTGAGACCATGGATAACGGAAAACCGATCCGTGAGACAATGGCGATCGATGTTCCTTATTCTATCCGCCACTTCCGGTATTATGCAAGTCTGATCCGTACAGACGAAGGTGTTGCTTCTATTCTGGACGGCGGTATGATGAGTCTGGTTCTTCGTGAGCCGATCGGTGTTGTCGGACAGATTGTTCCATGGAACTTCCCATTTTTAATGGCGGCATGGAAACTTGCTCCGGCTATCGCTGCTGGTGACTGTATCGTATTCAAACCGTCATCCACAACATCCCTCAGCATGCTGGTATTTACCGAACTGATCCAGGATCTGCTTCCGGCAGGCGTATTAAACCTGATCACCGGTGCAGGTGGAAAATCCGGACAGTATCTGTTAGATCACCCGGATCTGTGTAAACTTGCTTTCACAGGTTCTACAGAGATTGGTAAAAACGTTGCTCTGGCTGCTGCCAACAAACTGATTCCGGCTACTCTGGAACTTGGCGGCAAGAGCGCAAATATTATTTTCAACGACTGCAACTGGGAAGCTGCCATCGACGGCGTACAGCTTGGTATCCTGTTTAATCAGGGACAGGTTTGCTGTGCTGGCTCCAGAGTATTCGTTCAGGAAGATATTTATGACAAATTCGTTGCAGAACTGGTAAATGCATTCCAGCATATCAACGTTGGTGATCCGTTAAATCCAGAAACTCAGATGGGTGCTCAGATCAACAGACGTCAGGCAGACAAAATCCTCTCCTACGTACAGATTGCCAAAGAAGAAGGCGCAACCATCGCATGCGGCGGTGACTATTATACAGAAAACGGCTGTGAAAAGGGAAGTTTCGTTCAACCGACTCTGATCACAAATGTTACCAACGATATGCGTGTGGCTCAGGAAGAAATCTTTGGACCGGTTGCTGTTGTGATCAAATTTAAAACAGAGGACGAAGTCATTGCTCTGGCAAACCAGTCTACTTATGGACTTGGCGGTGCTGTATGGACCAAAGATATCCATCGTGCGCTCCGTGTCGCAAGAAGTATTGAGACAGGACGTATGTGGGTCAATACATACAACCAGATTCCGGAAGGCGCACCGTTCGGCGGTTACAAACAGTCCGGTATCGGTCGTGAAAACGACAAGGCAATTCTGGATGCTTACAGCCAGACAAAGAACATCATGATCAACTTAAATGATGCACCAAGCGGATTTTATCCGGCAAAATAATACACTATAAAGCAGCAATATCTTTATCGTATAAAATTTAGTTTCCAGAAACTTCGTCAAAAAGCAAAATTTGTGGCAATCTCATAGACTTCTAATGTGCTTAACTTATCTCAGCGGGAGTATCATCTCCGGCTGAGATAAGTTATCCTATTCATATATCCTAAAGTATACTGGTATATTTATTTTATCATAAATAAGATAACAGTATTTCTTTTATTCCTACCATTTTTCTCTGATATTCCTTTATTTCCAACACTACTCTGTTCTTCACTTGTATCTGGCATTATCCACGCTGATATTATCATACTATTCTGGTATCTTTTTTTATTATTTTGTTGGTCATTTTAAGACATCAATTTTTATTGTAATATAAGAACCGGAATAAGTACAAAACTTGTCCGAACCAATTTCTGTCCAACAGGACAGAGATCCAACTTTATCCAGTCCTAATATAGTAAATGACAGACATTCCCAAGTTTCTGTCGATGTAAGAAAGCCTGAACTTTCTTATGAAAGGAAAAAACGGAGCCGACAATATGCCGGTTCCGTTTTACTATTTACATATTTTCAATTTTCTTAACTGCATCTTCCAGATATGGGTTATCTGCTTTGTAGAATAATCCCTGATCTGCCAGTTCTGCATAAGCCGGATCCAGCGGCATTTTTCCAAGAACCTGCATTGCCAGCTCAGAAGCTACTTCATCAATGTGGCTCTCACCGAACAGTTTGATCTCTTTTCCACAATCCGGACATTTCAGATAACTGTAGTTCTCAACAACTCCAAGTACCGGAATATTCATCATGCCTGCCATATTGTAGGCTTTCTTTACGATCATCTGTACCAGTTCCTGCGGGGATGTCACGATCACGATACCATCGACCGGAAGAGACTGGAAAACGGTCAGTGGAACGTCACCGGTTCCTGGCGGCATGTCCACGAATAAATAATCAAGGTCACCCCATACAACATCACTCCAGAACTGTTTTACAGTTCCTGCGATAACCGGACCCCTCCAGATTACCGGAGCTTCCTCATCTTCCATCAGTAAGTTGATGGACATAATCTTTGTTCCGTCCTCTGCTGCGATTGGTAAAATTCCCATCTCACTGCCCATAGCCGGTCCATGTACACCAAACATTTTCGGAATAGATGGTCCTGTGATATCGGCATCCAGAATACCTACTTCGTATCCCTTTTTACGCATTGCAGTTGCTAAAGATGCGGTTACAAAGGATTTACCTACGCCACCTTTACCACTGACAACACCGATCACTTTTTTTACAGATGAATACTCATTTAATTTTTCCTGAAAGCTCTGCGGCTGTTTGCTGCTTGGACATCCTTCACAACTCTCTGAAGAACAGCTTTCTGCACTGCTACAGCTGCTGCATGCACTGTCTGCCATATTTATACCTCCTGTATATTTCACAAAAATTCAGTAATGGCTCAGCTCAAATCCGTGATATTCCATCCCAGAACATAACTTTACAGTAAACAAATTTCTATTTTTAAAATCTGTCTCTACTGAACCATTACTTTTTATTATACCCCACTCCATCAAAAAAGTGAAGCGTTTATTTTCCTATATTTTGCTAGGATTACAGGCTTTTCATATTATATTTCCTGCATTATTTATTTTTCTGAGCAGCCTCTTTTTTTGCAAAAATCTCTTTGAAAGATTCTGTGTAAGGTGGACGTGCGATACCGAACTCTGTTACGATACCTGCGATCAGCTCATGATCTGTCACATCAAAGGCCGGATTGAATACTTTGACACCTTCCGGAGCCATACGCTCTTTATACCACATCTCCGTCACTTCTTCCGGTTTTCTCTGCTCGATCTTGATCTGATCACCGGTCGGTGTGTTCATATCAATAGTGGATGTCGGTGCTGCGATATACATCGGCACATTGTACTGTTTTGCAACTGCTGCAACTACAGAAGTACCGATTTTGTTTGCGGTATCACCGTTTGCTGCCACGCGGTCACATCCAACGAAAATAGCATCTACCCAGCCGTTTTTCATAACAGTTGCAGACATATTGTCGCAGATCAGTGTTACGTCAACTCCGGAAGACTGAAGTTCGAAAGCAGTCAGACGTGCGCCCTGAAGCAGTGGTCTTGTCTCATCTGCAAATACCCGGAAATTGTAACCGCGCTCCTGACCAAGATAAATTGGGGCTGTTGCTGTACCATATTTGCTTGTTGCAAGTTTTCCTGCGTTGCAGTGTGTCAGAATACCATCACCCGGTTTTACCAGTGTCAGACCATACTCACCGATAGCTTTGCACACGCGGATATCTTCGTCCTGAATCTCGATGGACTCTTCTTTCAGAAGCTGTTTGATCTCAGCAACAGATTTGTCAGCATTATTTAATACAACCTGCTCCATACGGTTTAATGCCCAGGAAAGGTTAACGGCTGTCGGGCGGGAAGAATCCAGATATTCTTTCTGTTTCTTGAACTCTGTATAAAACTCATCGTAGTTCTCTGTATCAATGCCTTTTGCCAGCACATAGATACCGTAAGCTGCTGCCACACCAATGGCCGGAGCGCCACGTACCTGAAGCAAATAAATTGCATCCCAGATTTCCTGTGCGGTCTTTAATGCGATAATTTCTGTTGTTCCCGGTAATTTTGTCTGATCAATGATCACTACGGCACTGTTTTCATCATCTAAGGAAACGGTATCGTAATCCATAATGTTTTTTTTCTGTTCCATCATTTATCCTCTTTCTGTTATTTTTCTATCGTTTATGCCCTATTTTACATGAAATTACAGAAAAATGCCAGAGAAATTATTATCTCTTACCTAACTTATTACACTTCGTTCGCTCCATTACTATGCATCCAGAGAATTCCTCATGCAAGCATGATCATTCTCAGGATACATGTAATAAGCGACCTGTTCGTCTAATTTAATTCAGCGATCCGCGTCACACCAACATAAATCTGGGAAATTTTATACCAGGTCGGAAAATCCACAACGCCTGACACCGGCAGATCAAAAATTCTCTGAAACGCTTCTACCGCTTCCCGGGTACGTTCCCCGAAAATACCATCTGCCGTGATGGTCGGAATAGCCGGATATGCCTGAGAAATCCGGGCTAACTGCAGCTGTATCTGACGCACCTTCGTGCCGGAAGAACCGACCGCCAGATCTGTTCCCGGCCAGGAAGAAGGAATTCCGGCAATCTCCTCCGCTGAATTGATGTACATGCTGCTCCCATAATAATAACGCAGGATTTCAATAGGACTGTAGCCCTGATCTCCCAGATATTTTGAACCCCATTGAGTCATCCAACCGCTGCAGGATACATTTTTCCCATCACAATATTGTGTCAGAATCGGCTGCTGCACATTCGGTCTCGACAGATAGTGATTGAAAATTTCATCCACGATCCGTGAAATATTACTGAAAATTGTACGGCCAAAGGACCATTTCTGGTCGTAAGCGGTGGAAGATGTAATAGTAAAATCGTATCCTTTTCCTCTGTACCACTCCGTGTATACACGGTTCAGGGCAAAGGACATGATTGCCAGAATATTTGCCCGCAGTGTCGCATCCGGCCAGGTCGAATAAATCTCACTGGAGGCCACATTTTTGATATAATCCCGGTAACGCACATAATAATCCTGCGCCCGGGTGTCCGTTGGTGGTCCGTCATGGACGATCACATACTCCGGGATCACCACGCGGCTTAACACAATCTCACCGGATTCATTAACCGGTTTTACTTCCTCCTCCGGAATCTTCGGTGGAAAATCTCCCCACAGCGTATTCGGTGGAACGACAATATTTTCCGTTCCCTCCCCCTTGGAAATATCCAACGGCTCCATCCGTATCTCCTGCAAAGCTGTCACATTTGCAAACACATCAATTGCAGATACTTCCACACTGCGGTAGCCCTCTGCCTGCACAGTCACTGTGTATTCCGAAAACGGCTGCGGCTGATCCGGCTCCTGAGAATACTCCATCGGTGGCGTATCCAGCGTCACAGCCTCCGTCTGACCGGATGAATCTGTCTGCAATTCTTCCAACGGACGCTGACTTTCCCCTGTGTATGCAATGCCCACCCGTGCATTCACAACAGGCTGCAGCCCCAATGTTGATGTTACATTGACCTGCAGCCTTCCTCTGTCCACATTTTCAGTTTGTTGTACATGTAATCCTTTATTTGCCATGAAACCCTCGCAAAATCATGTTTACACTAATCTATGCGTGATTTCTGAAAAAAAGTCCTGGAATAATTGCATACTTTTATACTCATACCGGGGCGTGCCCCAAGGTCATTCATCCACTCTTGTGCAAGCACAGGTGGACTCAGACCTTTTGACACTGTAATCATATTATTTTTGAATATCACTCTGCTGAAATAAGATTGCAAATGTTTTCGCCGTTGTAATAACGTTACTTTGATTTCCAGAAGTACAATACATCAACACAAAAATCAGCGTGTACAACACAGTGTTGAGGGTTAGCATGAAGTAGATGTGCACGTGGCACGCGGTGCCGTCGTGTACTTTGACTAATTTTTGTAACGTAAATAGAGAAAACGAAGAATCCTGTCAGGATAAGCGATTCAGTGAGCAACTGATTTTCACAAGGTTTTGCGCGAATGGGAACCGACCAGCTTTTATCGGAGGTGGGAGTGAGCGCGATGAAACCGCAGTGAAAGGAAGGTAGCGAACGTCTAGCTTTCTGACAGGATTCTTCGTTTTCTTATTATATTAAATTTTAGACAAAACACAGACAAACAAGAATTTAAATACACCACTCGATTGCCATGGTTCCCCAGGTCAGACCTGAGCCAAAGCCTGCAAGCATCAGTTTGTCTCCTTTTTTCAGCAAACCTTTGCGATTGACTTCATCCAGAAGAATGGCCACACTGGCTGCAGATGTATTTCCACATTTGTCCACGTTCATCGGAATTTTCTCGTTCGGCACTTTCAAACGTTTTGCAATAGTTGCCGTAATTCTGGCGTTTGCCTGATGGAACAGATACCAGTCAATATCTTCGGTGGTCAGATTTGCTGCTTCCAGTGTCTGTAAAATGGACTGAGGTACTTTTTTTACAGCAAATTTGAACACTTCACCGCCATCCATGTACAGATAATCCATCGGTTTCTGCTCTCTCACAAACGGATTATAATTTTCTCTGTTTTTAACATAAATCGCACCACCGCGGGTTCCGTCGCTTCCCTGTGTGGACGCGATCACACCGCACTCTGCCGCGCGCACTACTGCCGCGCCTGCGCCGTCCGCAAATAATACGCAGGTGGAACGATCACTCCAATCCACAATACGGGACAATGTCTCCGCACCGATTACAAGTGCTGTTTTATAAATTCCTGCCTGCATATAAGCATCCACCATATTCAGTGCAAATACGAAACCGGAACACGCCGCACTGATATCAAAAGCAACCGCATTAACAGCACCAAGTTCACTCTGTACCAGACATGCTGTATTCGGCACCAGCGTATCCGGTGTACAGGTTGCCACGATAATAAGATCCAGCTCCTCTGGCTTTACTCCGGCTGATTCCAGTGCTTTTTTACCGGCTTCTGTAGACATGGATGCCGTCGTCTCATCTATTGCAATATGACGCTGACGGATACCGGTTCTGCTGCTGATCCACTCATCGCTTGTCTCCACAATGGTAGAAAGAAAATCATTTGTTACTATTTTTTCCGGCAGACAGCTGCCGGTTCCTATAATCTGTGCTCTCATCTATCCCTCCAATTAGTTTGATTATCAAAACTTTCTATTATCAAAGTATACAAAAAAACTGTTTTCTTGTCAACATAAAACAAGATACAAAGTCAGACAACATCACCTGAATTAAATAGTGATACCCCTATTTCAAAAATCTACATTGTGTGTGCGATTGAATTCCACCATTGACATAATTTATTGCTTCCCACATACAAAAGAAAACATCATCTTAATGTACTATTTTGAAAACGCAAACATATATTACTTACATGTAACAACGCAAAATCAGAACAGGCTACCAGTCACATTTATCTCAGAAAAAGAATGTATCAGCTTATACGAATCATGATTACGCACCTGGTCTCTCATATATTTGACTTGAACGCAGAATAAGCATTCCCCCGCTTCAAGTGCGTAGAGCACTAAGCAGTGGGTAAAGGGGATGCTTATGTCAGTGGGAGTTAAAAGTTCCCACTGACAGGTCGCAAAGCGACTGCGTTCATGAGCAAGTAGCGAAAGCGAATTGCGAATGTCCGCTTTACTCTGTTTCTGTCACGATGTGATCTGGAAATCCTGTTATTTAAGGGGGGGAAACAATGGACGTAGATATTATTTTAGACGCCGGACACGGCGGTTTTGACAACGGCGCGTCATATATGGGACGTGCCGAAAAGGATGATGTGCTTCGACTGACAATGGCAGTCGGTGCCAAATTAAAAGAAGCCGGGTACAATGTTTACTATACCCGCACAACAGATGTTTACAATTCGCCAAATGAAAAAGCACAGCTTGCAAATCTGTCCGGTGGAAATTATTTTATCTCATTTCATCGAAACTCCGGCATGGAGGATAATCTGTACAACGGTGTGCAGACACTGGTTTACCAACATAACGATGCCGTTGACACTCTTGCAGAAAACATCAATCGTCAACTTGAAAATGTCGGATTTAAAAATCTGGGTGTTGAAGAAGTCCCAGGACTCATCGTTCTGCGAAAAACAGAAATGCCGGCAATTCTTGTGGAAACCGGTTTTATCAACAGCGACATTGATAATCAGCTTTTTGATGAAAAATTTGACGACATCGTGGATGCTATTGTCGCCGGTATTGAAGAAAGTATTCCACTTTCTGCACAACAGGTTCCGGAACATTATTACGTGCAGACCGGATTGTTCAAATATGATGTCAATGCTGCATACCAGTTAGAACGTCTGCAAATCCTTGGATTTGACGGACAGATTCACTATGAAGAACCGTATTACGGTGTCTGGATCGGCAAACCGAAAACATTAGACGAAGCCGTCTTATTACAGGACGAACTTCGCCGCTCCGGCTACAGCACCCTGATTGTTTCAATCTAAATTTCTTAACATTAAACTCTACACAAAATGCCCTACAATATGGACTAATATATTGCAGGGCATTTTTTCAATTATCACTTTTAAGCATTAACCAACAATACTTATCTTGATATACACAGTTCTAAATATAGATCCGATAAATGTAATTGTATTTCTTTTATTTTTGCATCATCTTTCAGTTTTGATGCTATCTTTGCCAATCTACTAATTTCCTTATGAAGCATATTGTTCTTATCATATTCAGGTAGATAAAAATGTGACTTTGTAAAGCGGACATTCGCAATCCGCTTTCGCTACTTGCTCATGAGGTCAGTAACAGTTAATCTATAATTGTATTTTTATATTTACTTTTATAGTCTATTCTTATATAATGAGTTTGTCTTTATCTTTTTAATATTTTAAGCAAATGACTAAACAATCATATATCGTTGCATTCTGGAGTCCACTTGCAGCTTCCCGTCCACATTTTTGTCTGGATTTTTTTATCCCATTTTTACAAAAATATGGTGACATCCAATGTCTCGATCTGCAATCCCGTCAGGATGCACGCTCCATTCGACTACTCCGACAGGCAGATCTGGTCATTATCGGTCTCCCGCCGATTCCTGCAGCATTCCATCGCTATTTCTGTGACAACTGGATTCCGTTTTCGAAAGTCTGTTATGCCTTTCTGGATTACCTTCCGGCTTTGCAGACAGATGTACAACGTATCTGTCACACATATCGACTGGCAGAACCTTCTGTCATGCGGATTCCTTATAATATCCGTTTTCGTGAAGCCGTACGCTCCGGGCAGTCGCATGACTATCTGAAAGAAGAACTCCCACAATATAAAACAACAGATTTCCATCTGTGCATTCAGGAGCTTACCCGTTCCGGCAAACTGATTCTGAAAACACTTGATGAAAATCTGCTGATTCGTTCCAATGGTTCCAAAAGTAACCATCACATATAAATTTTCAACTTAGACGAAAGATATTTGTTATCTCACCACTTAATTAAGAAATCAAATCCCATCCCAATATATTTTTGTTCCTCATCACATATAGAAATTAAAAGTCATCTCATATCTGATATAAAAAACTTATTCAGACTGAGTTGTCCAGCTTCTACTGCCGGCTCATCTGTGCCGCAAATGCCTCCCAGCTTCCTCCAAGGAAACCACCTGCTGCCTGTTTTGGCTCATCATCCAGATGCTCTAATTCTTCCATCCAAATTCCTGCACTTGCATCAGACGGCATGCGCAGATCACCGCGCGGGGATACTGCAACGGTTCCGACTTTCGGTCCATCCGGCAGACAGGAACGTTTAAACTGCTGACTGAAAAATCTCCGATAGAAAGTTTTTAACCATTTTTGAATGGTTTCTGTATCGTATGTTCCGTCAAAAGCATATTTTGCCAGACGGTAAATTTTCTTCGGTGTACAGCCAAATCGCAAAATATAATACAGGAAGAAATCATGTAATTCATATGGTCCAACGATATCTTCTGTTTTCTGGGAAATCTTGCCGTCTTCCGGTGGCAGAAGTTCCGGGCTGACCGGTGTATCCAGTACATCATACAGTACTTTCTGCAAAGTCTCGTTGCCGCAGGTATCCGCATAATAGCGCACCAGATGGCGCACCAGCGTTTTCGGTACAGAAGCATTGACACCGTACATAGACATATGATCGCCGTTGTAAGTTGCCCATCCAAGGGCAAGCTCTGACATATCTCCGGTTCCAATGACCATACCGCCACTCTTGTTTGCAATATCCATCAGAATCTGTGTCCGCTCTCTGGCCTGTCCGTTTTCGTAAGTCACATCATGCACAGACTCATCCTGACAAATATCACGAAAATGAGTACGAACTGAATCTACAATGCTGACTTCCCTAAAAGTTGCTCCCAAAGACTGAATCAGGCTGACCGCATTATCATAAGTACGATCTGTCGTTCCAAATCCAGGCATTGTCACTGCTACAATATCTTTGTGATCCCGATTCAGCAGATCAAACGCTTTTACCATAACAAGCAATGCAAGTGTAGAATCCAATCCACCGGAAATTCCAACCACTGCTGTTGCAGCATTGGTATGCTCCAGACGTTTTTTCAATCCCATTGCCTGAATCATAAAAATTTCTTCACAACGTTTTTCGCGATCTGCCTTGTTGCCCGGTACAAACGGTGCCGGATCCACAAAACGGGTTAATTCTGTCTGTTCTTCCTTTAAACTGAACTCAATATTGATATATGTCTCACTGGATGCCGGGAACGTACTCATACGACGGCGTTCCTCATTCAGACGCGCAATATCCAGTTCTGTATAGATGCTCTCGTTGCAGAAACGTCTGGATTCTGCCAGCAGGGAACCGTTTTCCGCAATCAGATTGTGACCGGAATAAACGACATCCTGTGTGGACTCGCCATCGCCCGCGCTGCAGTAAATATAGCCGCAGATCAGGCGTCCGGACTGACCGGTCACAAGACTCTTTCGGTAAATATCTTTGCCAGTTGTCTCATCGCTGGCGGACAGGTTTACCAGAACAGTCGCACCTGCCAGTGCATGCTCAACTCCCGGCGGATTTGGTGCCCAGACATCCTCACAGATCTCTGCTGCTATTTTTAATGCAGGCATCTGGCGGCATTGGAATAATATCTGTGTACCCATCGGCACGATAATATCCTCATCCAAAGCAACCGGAACCGGCTGTTTCATGCCGGATATAAAATGTCTGCGCTCATAAAATTCATTGTAATTTGGGATATGCGTCTTTGGAACCAGTCCAAGCACTTTTCCCTGTGCGATAGCTGCTGCCACGTTATACAATTTTCCCTGATGCTCCAACGGAAGTCCTACAAATACCAGACCATCTTTGCGCTCGGTATATTTTGCGATCGCCAGCAGCTCTTTTTTCGCCTCTCTTAAGAGTAATTCCTGATAAAACAGATCTCCACAGGTATAGCCTGTAATGCACAATTCCGGAAATACCAGTATTTTGGCACCTTTTTCCTGTGCCTCATCGATCAGCATGCAGATCTGCTCCCGGTTGTATGTCGTATCTGCAACTTTAACCTTTGGTGTCAAAGCTGCTACTTTGATAAATCCCTGTCTCATTTGCGTACGATCTCCTTTAACTCTTCCACACTGAATGTATATGCCGTATTACAGAAGTGGCATTTTACTTCGATTGGTTTGCCATCTGCGATCATCTCATTCAGATCTTTTTTTCCAATACTGATGATTGCTTTTTTCACGCGGTCTTTGGAACAGTTACAGTAGAAAGATGCCGGAATTTTTTCTGTGATTTCCACACCGAAATCTCCTAAAATGTACTCCAGCATACTCTCCGGAGTATGTCCTTCTTCCAGTAAATTGGTAACAGAAGTGATCTCGGAAAGTTTTTTCTCCAGCGCATCAATGATCTTGTCATCGGTAAATGGCATTAACTGAATGATAAATCCACCAGCCTGACGTACCGTATTGTCCTTGTTCATCAGAACACCAAGTCCCACAGAGGACGGTACCTGCTCAGATGTGGCAAAATAATAGGTTAAATCTTCAGCAATCTCACTGGTCTGTAAAACAGTGGTTCCCACATACGGCTCTTTTAAACCCATATCTTTGATGACACGCATCATGCCGACACCGACTGCTCCACCTACATCTAATTTATGCTGTTTGTTTGGCGGCAGCATAACATCATTTACCACCGGATAACCTTTTACATGTCCTTTAGAATCTGCTGTAACGGTCATTCCTTTCATCGGACCACCAGACTGAATCTGTACAGTCAGCAGATCCTTGTCCCCTTTCATCATGACACCCATCATGGCACCTCCGGTCAGCAGTCTTCCAAGTGCTGCTGTCACCACCGGGCTTGTCTGATGGCGCTGTCTTGCTTCCTCTACAATTCCTTTTGAAGTCATGGCAAATGCGCGGATAGAACTGTCTGCCGCAGTTGCCCTTACAATATAATCTTCCATGTTTTTCATTCCTTTACTTACTAATTATAGATAATCACAGTTCACTCGCTGATAATTACAGTTCACTCGCGCCATTTGCAAAACGCTCATTCCGAGCTTTCCCGTAGCTTCGCTACTATTTTTGCTCATAAAAAGACGCTCCCTTCATCACTATACATCCAGGTAATTTCTCATGCAAGCATGAGCATTACCTAGAATGTATGTGATGAGTGAACTGTGGCTTAAAATATATGCGGCTGTGGTCTCTTTGCCACGAAATATGCCCGCTCACAATCTGCTTTTGGCGGCTCTTTTGTACCTTCTCCGCAAACTGCCAGCAATTCCAGACCGGATACCCGGATCAGTTCTTCTACTTTTTTCAGCTCATAAGCTCTCTGATAATGAAACTCCTCATAGCGGGCGTACAATCCATTTTCCTGCTCCACAAACAACGTCAGCGCATATTCGTTGATGCTGCTTTCCTCATCAAAACAGTTTTCCCAGATAAAGCTTTCATGCTCGCGGTTCTCACAGATGGTCGCATCCCCGATCAGATCTCGGTATTTGTACAACGTATTCATATCAAAAATAAAGATTCCGTCCTGATCCAGATAATTATGCACCAGTGAAAATACTTCTGCAAGGTCTTCCTCTTCCAGAAGATAATTCATGGAATCGCAGACACATACCACTGCTTTCACCGTTCCATACAATTCAAATTCCCGCATATCCTGCTGCAGATACAGGATTCCATCATCCGGGTGCTCGCGTGCAATCTCCAGCATTTCTGCCGAATTATCAACACCGATCATGTCATATCCTTTTTCCCGCAGCAAACGTGTCATCGTTCCGGTTCCACATCCAAGATCCAGCACCAGACCGTCTTCAATCTCATGTGATCTTAAAATCTCACAAATTGCCTCACACCATTTCTCGTAAGGCACGTTATCCATAAATTTTTCGTATACACTGGCAAACTCTGTATAAGCTTCCATTTTTCCTCCATACTGCGCAATTTTTCGTCTGAATGTTTGTCACTCCCATTTCTATAATACGAATCCAATTTTTATACAAGTCCAGATGTTTTTTATACAAATGAAAGCGAACACACCTTCCTTATCTCTGAAATAAACTCTTAATAAACGCAATCAGCTTTGCAAAAAATCCCTGGGCCTGCTCGGTCAGCGCTGCTGTATCAATGTTCAGTCCCATATCTTTTAATTTTCCATACAGGTTCTGTGCCTGATTTTTCAGGTTACCCCAGTCCAGATCCAATCCCTGTAATTTTTTCAGAAGTTCCAGCAGTTGGTCGATCTGATCCTGTGTCAGACTGACATTGAATTTATCAGTAGCCTCATCAATGGCATCTTTGATCTCACCATCAGACATATTTTTGCCACCCACCTGATCTTTCAGATACGCTACCATTCCGGCTACCTCATCGGTGTTTCCAGTCTCATTTCCAATGTCACCGGTAACAACAATCTCGTTAACAGCTCCGTCAATGACATCAGTATCTACCTGTTCTCCGCTCATAACAGAATATGCTTTGATAGCTCCGATCAGTGCTGCAGTTCCCGACATATCAAACGGTCCCACAACGACAACATTGGCATCCTCCACGCCTGCAGTTGCCAGTGCATTTTCATACATGCTCGCGGTACAGTAATTGATATTTTTCGTGGTTACTTTGATGCCGCTGCCTTTTTTTGCATCCATAACAGCTACGGAAGACAATGCACGGCTTCCGATATGGTCATTGGTCACATAAGCATCCAGATACTGATGTTCTTCTGCGTTTGTTACGGTATTGACGTTGCATTTTTCCAAATCTGCTTCTGTCAGGCCGAAATAATCCAGCACTTTCGCTTTCTCATCCTCACGCAGATCCGCGCCAAAAGAAATATACGGTGTCTCACCATCCGCAATCGTTACTTTTGTATCATTGTTACCGTTACTCTCACTGGCAAACGCCGTCAGACATGTGCCAAGACTCATCACAACTGCCAGCACCAGTGCTAACCCTTTGTGTAATACCTTTCTTTTTTTGCTCATATTGAACCTCCGTTCCGGTCTGATATAAATGCAAGAATGCCCGCGGCATTCCTGCTGTGAAATGTGCATCATGCAACACATAATATTTTCTTTGCTCAGACCCGTTGCAAAAATTTCTGCAAAATCATTGTACTTTTACGGATCAAGCAGAAATTCCCGTTATTTTCAGTTTCACTCGCGGCGTCTCATAATAAGTATCAATCTCTGGATAATAAGTAAAATGCAGTGCCGCGTTGTGGACGCAGTGATTTGCCATCGTATCGTCTGCCACTACCTTACCATATTTTTCTTCTAATGGTAACCGTAAATTATCCGGTTCACCAAAATATACTGCCTGAACCCTGGCTCCAGACGGACTGTGTAACGTTAATTGTACCACACGTCCCGTCGGTCCGTAAATTTTCAACCGGTCAATTACCAGATTTCTATCTGCAAACACTGGTTTATCATTACCTTTTCCAAATGGCTCCAGTAATTTTAACTGCTCGATCAGTGGAAATGTAATATATCCGATGGGCATCGGCACATCAATCACAACTTTCGCCTGCAATTCTTCTTCCGTGAGCGTACACACTTCATTCAGTCTGCGACGAAATGCCTCAATATTTTCCTCTGGCAGAGAAAATCCCGCTGCCATGGGATGTCCGCCAAACGTACTGAGCAGATCCGTACATTTATTCAGTTCTTCAAACATGGAATATCCTTCAATGGATCTTCCGGAGCCTTTCGCCCCTTCTTCGCTCCGGGTAATCACCAGTGTCGGTCGATGATACGCCTCCCGGATTCTTCCGGCTACGATGCCTGCCAGACTTTCATGGCAATCCGGCAAAAAGATGACAAACACACGGTCGTTTGCGTAATCGCCCTCCGCAATCATCTGTTTTGCCACTTCTACAGCCTGCTCCGTCAGCAGCTTTCGACTATTATTCAACTCCACTGCTTCCTGTGCCAGTACAGCTGCTTCCGCTTCCGACTCACAAAGCAATAGTTTTAAGGCGATACGCGCGCTTTCCAGTCGTCCGGTTGCATTTAAGCATGGTCCAAGACCGAATGCGATATCCCCGGAACGGATCTCCCCCAGTTTTCGATTGCTCTGCAGGATCAGTGCCTTCATACCGATATTTTGTGTCTGGTTTAACATTTTTAATCCAAGTTTTACCAGCACGCGGTTCTCACCCTGTAAATCCATGACATCGCCCACCGTCGCAAAGCCGGCATTCTCGATAAATCGGTCTGCTTCCGATACCGGAATTCCTGCATGCTCATACAGTACCTGCACCAGCTTCCATGCCACTGCTGCGCCACAAAGTTTCTTAAACGGATACTGACACGCTTCCTGTTTTGGATTTACAATGGCATCCGCCTCACTGATTTTCTCCCGGCGCACACCATTTTCTTCTATATAAGGAACTTCATGGTGATCCGTCACCACTACCGTCATACCAAGTTCTTTTGCCAGATGGATCTGATCAATGGCAGAGATTCCATTATCGCAGGTCAGGATCGTATCGATTCCGGCTTCTGCTGCCTGCGTGACCAGATGCTCATTCATGCCATAACCATCCCTGATCCGGTGTGGAATGACAAAATCCGCCTCTGTCCCGATCCGCTGTAGCGCACAGTACAAAATATATGTGGACTGAATGCCATCTATGTCATAATCTCCGATGATTCGGATTTTCTTCTGTTCTTTTGCTTTTTTCAGGATGATCTCTGCTGCCAGATCTACATCTTTGAGCAAGTGCGGATCGATCAGATCCTTTTCATCTCCATGCAGATAATGTTCCATTTCCTCCAGATCCGTCAGACCGCGATTTCGCATGATCCGAGCAATAACAGGATCAATCCCGAAATGTTCACCGATTGTTTTAAAATCAGCTCCCTTGGCTGATACAACCCACTTTTCCTTCACTGTATACTCCTTTTTCAGTCAATGTAATCTTAAAGTAAAACAATAAAATATGCGTAAAACCTGTCCTGCTATTCAGTTAGCTAAATCTATCTGCATATTTCATTGGTAAAGCGGACATTCGCAATCCGCTTTCGCTACTTGCTCATGAACGCAGTCGCTTTGCGACCTGTCAGTGGGAGCTTTTAACCCCCACTGACATAAGCATCCCCCTTTACCCACCGCTTAGTGCTCTACGCACTTGAAGCGGGGGAATGCTTATTCTGCGTTCATATGCATCAATATACCACTTCCCATAGTGTCAGTCCCTGCGCCGGCATTGTCGGACCTGCCTCTGCCCGGATTTTTGACTCCATGATTTCGACAACATGTTCAGGCGGATAGACTCCGGTTCCCACATCCACCAGCGTTCCTGTCACGATACGGATCATATTTTGCAAAAATCCATTTCCGGTATAGGTAAAACGGATCTCACCGCTGATTTCTTCAATGGTAATCTCATGAATCGTGCGCACCGTAGATTTTTTCATCTTTGCATTTCCACAAAACGCCGCAAAATCATGTTTTCCAAGCAGATATTCTGCTGCCTGACGCATAGCTTCCACATCCATATGCCGCGTATCATGCAGCATAAATTTTCGTTCGAACACATTGGGATATGCCGCGTTCCAGATACGGTACACATACGTCTTTTTCACAACATTTAACCGACTGTGGAACCGCGCGGATGCCACCCGCACCTCTGTCACCGCAATATCTTCCGGCAGATATTCTGCAAAAAGTTCCAGCAGTTCATCGCAAACCTCCTCCGGCAATTTTCCGTCACACAACGTCTCCGGAATCCGAAAATTTGCCACCTGTCCATGGGCATGTACACCGGCATCCGTCCGACCAGAACCATCGATTTCAATGGTGCGTCCGTACCGCCTTGTTAAAATTGCCTCAATCTTGCCCTGAATCGTCTGATCCGTGGTGCGCTGTCTCTGCCATCCTTTGTAGCGGGTTCCATCATATTGAATATATATTTTGTAATTCGCCATAAATATCCTCTTTGTCTAAGAAAGGGAGGTCGGCATGCACCAAACCTCCCCTTTTTAATTAAATTACGCTTATTCTTTTTACGGAATGTTCTGTGTTTCACACACTCACATTTCTACACTCACTTCGGAAATCGCAAGGCTCCTTCCTTTTTCCTAGTGTGAAACGCGCCCCGTATCTCATGTGCCCTTTACATGCAAGCATGACATGGCACATAGATTCTGGCACTGTAAAAAGAATTATAATTCACAGTTATTTACTGTTCTTGGGAACGGGATTACGTCGCGGATGTTGCCCATACCTGTCAGGTACATAACGCAGCGCTCAAATCCAAGTCCGAAGCCTGCATGTCTTGCAGAACCGTATTTTCTCAGATCCAGATAGAAATCGTAATCTGCTTCATTGAGTCCCAGTTCTTTCATTCTCTCAAGCAGTTTGTCGTAATCGTCTTCACGCTGACTTCCGCCGATGATCTCGCCGATGCCCGGAACCAAACAGTCCATAGCGGCAACGGTTTTACCATCCTCGTTCAGTTTCATATAGAATGCCTTGATCTCCTTCGGATAATCAGTTACAAATACCGGACGTTTGAAGATTTCCTCTGTCAGATAACGTTCATGCTCTGTCTGCAGATCTGCGCCCCAGAATACTTTGTAATCGAATTTGTCATTATTTTTCTCAAGGATCTCGATTGCTTCTGTATAGGTTACATGACCAAAGTCAGAATTTAATACATGGTTCAGACGGTCAAGTAATCCTTTGTCAACGAACTTGTTAAAGAATTCCATCTCTTCCGGCGCATGCTCCAACACGTAACGGATGACATATTTTAACATGCTCTCTGCCAGCACCATATCGTCTTTCAGATCTGCAAAAGCAATCTCAGGCTCGATCATCCAGAACTCTGCCGCATGACGGGTAGTATTGGAATTTTCTGCACGGAAAGTCGGTCCAAACGTATAGATATTTTTGAATGCCATAGCATAAGTCTCACCGTTTAACTGTCCACTTACGGTCAGGTTGGTTGGTTTTCCAAAGAAATCCTGAGTAAAATCAACACTTCCATCGTCTTTTTTCGGTACATTGTTCAGATCCATGGTTGTTACCTGGAACATCTCTCCTGCTCCCTCGCAGTCACTTCCTGTGATCAGTGGTGTGTGTACATACACAAAATCACGCTCCTGGAAGAATTTGTGGATTGCATATGCGATCAGGGAGCGTACACGGAATACTGCCTCAAAGGTATTAGTACGCGGGCGTAAATGAGAAATCGTTCTCAGATACTCGAATGTATGACGTTTTTTCTGCAACGGATAATCCGGTGCGGATGCACCCTCGACCTCAACGCTTTCTGCCTGAATCTCAAACGGCTGCTTTGCTTCCGGTGTCGGAACCAGTTTACCGGTTACGATGATGGCAGCACCTACGTTTAATTTGGAAATCTCTGCAAAGTTTTCCAGATGATCTCCGTAAACAATCTGTAACGGTTCAAAAAATGTACCGTCATTTACTACGATAAATCCAAATTTTTTAGATCCGCGAACGGAACGTACCCATCCTCCGATAGTTACTTTTTTCTCAAGATACTCTTCTTTGTTTCTGAATATGTCACGAATGTTTGTCAGTTCCATAATCATTGCCTCCCAACTGTTAGCCCCTCAGCTAATTTCATCAATCTTTTTTGTTTTTTTCAAGTCGAACGCACGTGAGACTTGGTGCGTGATTCTGGTCAGCGTAAGCTGACATATTCTTTTCAGAATCACTGCACATTCTCGCGTAGCGTTTATCTCAGTCGGAGATTATACTCCGACTGAGATAAAACAGATCTTCACGATCCACTTTTTTCCAAAGTATTACCTGCTGCCAGATTTCTACTCTGCATCTGCGGAGCTGTCGTCTGCACCGGTAGAAGAATCAGAGGAAGATGTGTCTTTTGCAGTTGTCTTTACACTGTCCATGATTTTTGACAGAGCCTGATTCTCAGCGTAGCTTAATTTGATGTAATCCTCGCCGCCGTACTCCTCATAAAATGCATCTCTGCTGTCAAACTTGTAGCTGGATACATACTGATCTACGAATGATTCAAAGCTCTTTTCTGAAATAGAGAGTTTCATATCTCTTACAATTGCTTCCAGGATCAGTTCCTGTTTCAGACTTTCTTCCATCGTTGTATCGATATCCTTATAAAATTCATCTTCTGTCTTACCAGTATAATCCTCAAAGCTCTGTCCGCTGTCCTCTACCATCTTGTTGACACGCTCTTTGTACTCTGCGATTCTCTGATCAAGCAGTCCATCCGGGATCGTAACTTCACACTCATCTAAGAGTTTTGCAAGAACCTCTGTCTGAACCTCCTGCATTTTTTTGGAGTAAACTTGCTGCTCTAAACCGCTGCTTACCTGGGATTTCAGTTCATCAATGGTTGAAATACCCTGTGTACCAAAGTTTTCGCTGACATACTCATCGGTCAGATCTTCGTATCCGATATCTTTCTTTGTCTCAATACCGTTAATTGTTACTGTAAATACAACATCTTTGCCTGCCAGGTCAGTATTAGAATAACTATCCGGGAATGTCAGGTTCAGATCTACTGTATCACCAACATTTTTTCCGATCAGACCATCCTCGAATCCATCGATAAAAGATCCGGAACCAATTTCCAGATGCTGTCCTGTTGCGCTTCCGCCGTTGAACTCCTCGCCGTCTACTTTTCCGACATAATCAATATTTACGATGTCACCGTTCTCTACGGTTGTCTTGTCAGTGGTCTCATATTCCGGATACATGGACAGCAGGTACTCAATGTATTCCTGAATCTGTTCATCGGTAATAGAATAATCCTGGGATAATTCTACCGTCATATTCATGTAGTCATTCAGTTTTACATATTTCTGCACTTTATAATCTGTTGCTTTCATCAGCTCTTTATAGCTGATCTGCACATCTTCTTCCTCAGCAGATACGCTAGTTCCTGTTTCTGCACCTTTCTGTCCACAACCGCCCAGTGTTGCAGAAGCGACCATGACTGCCATCAGTATCATTACAAGTTTCTTTTTCATCTTTTATGTTTTCCTTTCTATAATGAACATTTTCTGTTGATTTCCTGCATTCTTTTCAGAAGACATCACTGCTTTTAAAGATACCATATTTCCCTATAAATGAAAAGTCATTCTTCTTAATTTTTTCTTGAGTTTTCATATAATCAATGATACAATAGCATACAGACTTAGTATTACTATCGACTAAAAATACCGATGAAGGAGGAAATATATCTGTGACAACAGCTAATATCATTGTACTTATTGTTGTTATTGCCGCTTGTGTTGGCGCAATCATCCTGCTCTATTTCATGGGCAAAAGAAATATGAAGAAACGTGACGAACAGCAGGCTGCCATCGACCAGGCTGCACAGTGGGTCAACATGCTGATCATTGACAAGAAAAAACTCCGCATGAAAGAGTCCGGACTGCCACAGCAGGTCATTGACCAGACCCCACGTTTTGCAAGACTTGCAAAAGTGCCGGTTGTAAAAGCAAAAGTTGGACCTCAGATCGTTACTCTGATTGCAGATAACCAGATTTATGATCAGATCCCGGTGAAAAAAGAAGTAAAAGCTTCTCTGAGCGGTCTGTTCATTTCAGATGTTCGCGGTGTGCGCGGGCCTTTGGAAAAACCGGAAAAGAAACGCGGATTCTTTGCAAAACTTACCGGACAGAAATAAGTTTGTAATTGCATACAACGTAACAAATAAAAACATCGATGAATGGATTTCTGATCAACCCACTCACCGATGTTTTTTTAATAATCTTCAATATGAATCAGTTGTGTCGTATCCACGCCATATGGCAGAATAGAATTTGCAAAATTCTTAAACTTGTTTGCCGCATCACTGACATAAAACTCATGCATCGCACCCTCATAAGATTGTTTACCATCATTATTCAGTCCGTCCCGCTCCAGCAGTGCTTTCAGCTCTCTGGCAGTCTCATAGGCCGGATTTACCAGATTGACTTTTTCTCCCATGATCTGACGAAGCGTGGAACGAAGCAGCGGATAATGGGTACATCCCATGATCAGTGTGTCAATACCGGATTCCAGCAATGGCTCCAAGTAACGGTTTGCCACTTCCACTGTCACCGGATCTTTTAACCAGCCCTCTTCCACCAGCGGTACAAACAGCGGACACGGCTTGCCCAATACCTGTGCGTTTGGTTTATGGGAATGGATAACCTCCGTATACACCTGACTCTCAATTGTACTTTCTGTTGCAATTACACCAATTTTACCATTTTTTGTCACTCTTGCAGCTTCCTTTGCCCCCGGTCTCAACACACCGATAATCGGAATATCAAACTCCGGCTGCACGGTATCCAGTGCCAGCGCACTGGCGGTATTGCAGGCGATCACGATTGCCTTTACGCCTTTGCTCTGCAGGAAACGGATAATCTGTCTGGAAAAACGGATAATTGTCTCCTTTGATTTGCTTCCATATGGCACTCTGGCGGTATCGCCAAAATAAATAATGCGCTCATTCGGTATCTGACGCATGATCTCACGCGCCACTGTCAGTCCACCCACACCGGAATCAAAAACACCGATAGGTGCATATCTAAAATCCTGATTTTCTGCCATTTTTCTATCCTTCCTGTTGATAAGAACCTTTTTCTGTTTATTTTTTGTAGATCATTCAACACATTTCTTTGCGTTATTCTTCTTATTTTTTGTAGATTAAACTCCCACGGAGAAAAATTTGTTATCGCTCACCATTTGTAGAAGTTAGCCTCAATTCAGACTGAGATAAAAACAAACTATCTTGGCTGCTTTGCCTGCACCTTTAAAGTCAGGGAACATTCTGCCAGATGTTCTTCCTCCACTTCCAGATCATACTCCAGATTCAGATGGATCGTATCCTCTGACTCCAGCACACGGATCACTTTGGAATCAAAGCCCAGCATCAGACTTCCATACGGTGTCTGATAAGAAGTGCGTGTCTTTTTGTCTCTCTGAAACATCATATGTACCCCGGATGCGCCCTTTTTGGACAGATCTACACTGTCAACGCCAATCTTTATCATGCATTTGGTTACTTCCGCAATTCCCTCCTGAACTTCTTCATAAAGAATATAATGTTTTCCATTGCGAAAATAATATTCGCCCGGTGTGACAGTCTCAATCGGCTCATCTGCCTCACCGTCTCTTTTCTGAATCCCGCAAATTGTAATCAATACATCTTTTGTCATACTTTATCCTCATCTTTACATCATGCACATTTTTTGTGCTATCCCACATTGTAATCGTTTTTCCCTGATTATTCAAGCATACGATTCAGAAATCCAAGCATTTTAAAACGCACCTTATAATTTCCGCTTTCCAGAACTGCAGCATACTCCTCCGGCTCCAGCACTTCCCGCATTTTTTCCCCGGAGGCGGAATCTACCTCATACATGCTGTTTGCAAAGCAGAGATTTGGGTACATGACACACCACCAGTTATGTCCCTCTCCGGAACCGATTACAACACGTAATGCCTCATAAGTTCCGGATGGGAAGGTATAATCACCATAACTTTTCTCCGGAAATGCACAGGTTTCCAGTGCCGCATGTACCGGATAATCATAACCATTTTCACCGATCACTTTCGCTGCACAGGTTTCAATTTCCTGCAGGTTTTCCGTCACCACATCGGTACTTTCCTCCAGCGAATCAACATTTTGCAATTTTTCCGCCATCATGGTTCCCACACGGTCGCGGACGGCATATTTCAACGCCTGATCTGCCTGACTGTCGCTGTTTGCCAGCACATGGAAGCGCAATACTTTCTGTGACATCTCCCGCTGCAGCATTGCTGTGTGTATGGTTGTGGAAAGCAGTATGCAGGCTGCTGCCGCCAGACATACCGCAATAAATCTCTTTTTCATGGTTCTTCCTCTTCTCTTTCTATCTATATTTTATAAAATAATAACCATCTCATCCCTCACACAATCTGAGTCGACTGCTTGTGAAATTTGCTGTATGATCCTAATCGATATAAGCAAACATATTCTTTTCAGAATTATGTTACATTCTCAATGAGCTGATCTGTATTCAGAGTCTTGCCATATTTTTCCGGTTTATTCCACAAACATTTATTTCACAAAAAGCCGGATTTTCAAATCCGAAAGATACTGCGCCGGATCTTCCCGGTATTGTTCCCACAGACTACGCTCCTGACCTGCCAGAAGCAAAAAGGAGTTTGCCACATCCATGCCGGCTTTCTTTTGCTGCATGATCAGAAATGTCAGCAGCTGATCTGCCAACTCCTTTTTTCCCTGCTGCTTACTGCTTTCCCGATCTTCACTCCAACTTAACGCACTCACGGTACTATTTCCTCTGACGATTACCGTCAGCAACGGATATTTGTTTCCCGCTTCATCCTCCGCCGCCGTAATCTTACGTTCTGTCTGTACCTGTTCCAGTGAGAACCGTGTTCCGTCCTGCATTGTAAAGGCGTAACGTTTTCTCTCATTTTGCAGCAACATCAGCTGCTCTCCTTCCTGCAGCGTCAGTTCTCCCATTGGCTGCAATCCAAACAACACATAAAATCCTCGAATCTGTGGCTTTTCCTCTTCGTCCGAAATCTCCAGCATCGGCACACACAACGTTTCATTCCTGTTATAATACTGACTCATCAGCGCTCCAACCGTCACCTGCGCTCCCTGTCGCACATCTTCCCACTCCTCTAACAAATCTTCCAGATAAATACCAAGGGACTCCGGCAGTTTCAGATCTTCTGAAAAAATATCCTTCAGTGGTTCTTTCGTCACCATTACATAGGTATTCCAAGCCGCATCCTGCTCCTCCTGAAAAAAATGCAACAATTGTTCTGTTTTGGTCGTATCTTCCAAAATTGCCTGATCCAGAATCAGCACTTTAAGGTGATTAAAGTCCGCATTTTTATTGCTGTTTGCTGACATCTGTTCCTTTCCATGAAACAGATCCTGTCCGCTTCCTTTCCAGAACATATCAGAAGACAGCGCATTTTCCGCTGCCTTTTCATCCTGCAGATCCGGATACGCCATATAAATTTCCAGATCATCTTCTGATGTTTTTTCCACGCCAAGAGCCAACGGAAACGCATGATTTTCCAGTTCGTTTGCGCCACATCCCGTCAAAAAAATGAACCAGCAAATGATCATCATGATACCAATTCCATAAAAGAGATAGCTCTTTTCACTTTTCATACCCCTTTACTCCTTTTCTTCCTGTCTGATACGCTCTTTCAGACATGCCGTGATTGCCTGCACCATCGACAGAATGAGCAGCAAGGGCACAACAAACCATACACAGATCTGAAACATTCTTTCCGCACGATCTGTTGAATACAAAAAGCATAGCGCCATTGCTGCCATTGCCAAACTACAGATTCCTGTTGCCCTTGGTCTGCCCTTTGTTTTAAACAGCTTTTCCAAGGGTACCGATGCGTAATACAACATCGAATTTAACAGGGCAAACAGGCAGAAAAACCAGATTCCCATCATCAGCGCATCCTGCCGCTCCAGAAAGTTTCCCGGCAGCTTGACCACCGCCATCAGATCAATAATCGGATAGGACAGATGGCTTAACAATCCCACCTGAAACACGCCAAGCAAAATCAGATATACGATTACATTCATCGTCACAACCGCACACAGACTCCGCCGTGCTGCGCGCAAAAGCTGTTCCGGATGGCTGCACTGACTTTTGCTGCGAAACGCCAACAGGGACAGTGAAAATATCCCAAAACACAGTAATGTTCCTTTTCCAAAATTTTGCCAGAAAGTGTCTGCCACCGGTGTCCAGTAATCTGTACACACACCACTACAAGCTGCCAGCAAGATAAAGATCAACGGAAGCACCAGAAGCCAAAATAAGATTTCATACACCCGAAGTCTGCTCTCTAATCCTTTCCACAGTCCCCAAAATGCCGCACCTGCCAGCGTCAGGACAATGATTGCTTCATAAGATTTTCCAAGCAGCTGTTCTTCAATTAGGGTTGTCAGAAGATACATCACGTAGGCGGCAATTCCCAGAAAAGCACTGATATAAACAATTTTTATTGCACATTCCAATACTTTTGTATTGCGATATTGTTCACTTGTATTGTTTTGTTTTACATTTGTACTGTAACGATTCCACACAACAGACAGCAGATATGTCAAAACACCTCCAAATAAAATGGCAAACACACCATCCGTCCCGCACAGACGCGCCAGTGCCGGCGGCAGCAACAATGTACTGATCCCAAGCATTTCCAGAAAAAGTGCACGACTGATCTGTCTGGCAGATACCTGTTGATTGTTCGAAAAAATAATCCGATCCCGCATTGTTTTCTTCTATCCCCTTCTAATATCTTCTATACCTGCTTGTAAAGCGGATATTCGCAATCCGCTTTCGCTACTTGCTCACGAACGCAGTCGCTTTGCGACCTGTCAGTGGGAGCTTTTAACTCCCACTGACATAAGCATCCCCCTTACCCACCGCTTAGTGCTCTACGCACTTTAAGCGGGGGAATGCTTATTCTGCGTTCAAATTGACCTTTTACACAAAGACCAATTCTTATTTTTTTCTATCGGTATGCCTGTCCCTATTCTTTCCTTGCCTTTTGATTCTCAGGCGAATACGGTTATTTCTTTTTGCATAGATCGGACGTCTGTGCAATGACCACAGAGGCGGTCGCATCAATGTATCCTGCTCATCCTTATATTCGCTGAGTTCCGCCCCAACAACCGGCATCAGATACGGAACACCAAAACTCTCCAGCTGTGCCAGATGAATGAGCAGCACTAAAATTCCCAGTAAAAATCCGTAAAATCCAAGTGCCGCTGCCAGACCGATAAAAGCAAATTTTAACAATCGGAAAGCCGTGGCAAAATCTTCATTCGGAATTGCAAAGGAGCACAATGCCGTAAATGCTACGACAATCACCACCATGGGACTGACGATATTCGCATCCACCGCCGCCTGTCCGATGATCAGTCCGCCCACGATTCCTATGGTATTTCCCATGGCTCCCGGCAGACGTACCCCCGCTTCCCGCAAAAGTTCAAAGGACAGCTCCATCAAAAGAAGCTCCACCACCCCCGGAAACGGGACACCCTGCCGTGCTGCCGCAAAAGAAAGCAGCAATTTGGTCGGCAGCAGCTGTGTATGAAAATTTGTCATTGCAAGATACAAGCCCGGCAGGATCATAGACAACACCGATGCTACATAGCGCAATGACCGGGTGAAAGTGGCAATTTCCCAACGGGTATAGTAATCATCTGTTGTTTTGATAAAAGAATTGTAATCTGTCGGAAAAATCAATGCCTCCGGAGAATGATCCGACAATAAGACTGCCCGTCCTTCCAATAATGCCATTACTGCCCGATCCGGTCTGCGGGTTGTCTGAAACTGCGGAAATGGCGAAAACCACTGGTTTTCTGTCAACTGTTCGATCACTCCGCTGTCCTGAACGCCGTCAATTTCAAACTGCCGCAAACGTTCCTGCATTTCCTCCACCACCGCATATCTGGTGATATTTTCCATGTACAGAATATCAACATTCGTATTACTCTGCCTTCCGCATTTGCACTCAGTCACTTTCAAATCCACCGACCGCAAACGTTTTCGAACCAATGCCGTATTCTGCTTGATCGATGTACCAAACCCTTCATTGCTTCCCCGCAATGCTTTTTCCGATTCTGTCTCCTGCAGAGACATCCCCGGATAGCCCTTGTCCGGAATCTTCAACGCCTGATTAAATCCATCCACAAAAAGAATCGAATCCCCTGTCAACATTCCGTTGGCAGCATCCAATAAGTTAGAAAACGGTGTCGCATCCGACATACCAAGGGCATTTTTTTCTAAAGTACTGCCCAGTTCTTCCGATGGCATTTCCTTCAACTCAGACAACATTTTTCCAAGCGCGGATTCCTGCAGCATATCCTTTCCGCCGGTGATCTCGATGTAACTCAAAAATGCTTTCACATCCATCTGTTTTCCCAGATACATCTCCCGCATTTTGATATCTGCACAATTCGAAAAACGTTGCTTCCACCAGACAATATTCTGTTCTATATCTTTGGAGACTTCTTTATCTTCTAACTGATTTTCATTTTCCAATTTTTTCTCCTCCATGTATATCTGCCTAAAAAAAGAGAGCAGGTATCAACCTACTCTCTAGTCTGTGCATTTTTTTCTGTTCTATTCTCTGAATTTGCCTTCTATTCCTGCTCACGAATAATCTTTTTCACTGCCTCTGCCTGATTGTGCAGATGCTTCTCCACATAAGAAACTGCCAGTTCCTGATCTTTCGCTTTCAGTGCATCATACATTTTCTGATGCTCCTCGATCAGACGCGGATAAATACCATCGTCTTTCAGATATTCCACACGGTAACGATACATCTGCTCACGCAAATTACTCAAAAGTTGCTGCAGCTTCGGATTGTTGGATGCTTTGTAAAGAATCTCATGGAATTTCACATCCGCCTTTGCCATCTCTACAAACTGACTGGATTTTGTTTTTTCTTCAAAATCCTCCATAGCAACTTTCAGTTCCTGTAAAGCTGCCGGTGTAATATTTTCACAGGACAGGCGTACTGCCAGTGCTTCCAGAGAAAGACGGATCTGTAATACATCTTCCATGTCTTTTTCTGTCATTTTTGCAACTTCCGCACCTTTTCTAGGAATAGTAACAGCAAGTCCTTCCTGCTCTAACATACGGATTGCCTCACGGATCGGTGTACGGCTTACGCCAAGCTTAGATGCAAGTTGTAACTCCATCAGACGCTCCCCCGGTTTCAGATCACCTTTCAGGATTGCACCACGCAATGTCTGAAAAACGACATCACGAAGTGGCAGATATGCATCCATCTGTAATTCCAAATTGTCTGTCATTTTTTATTTCCCCCTCTTCTTCGCCGCTTATCTTCTGTTATTATGAATATCGGATGTGTATACATTTTTTGCAAGTCCGGACTGTTTCAATGCTTCGTATGCCCGACGGATCTCTTTCTCGTTCGGGAATAGGCCAAATACGGTCGGACCACTTCCACTCATCATGGCATTTAATGCACCATTCTCCAACATCAGTTTCTTAATATCCTCAATCACCGGATACATTGGAATCGTCACAGTTTCAAGAATATTTCCCATATGGGAAGCAACCTCTTTCAGGTCTTTTTGCTGGATACCATCGATCACGCCATCAATATCCGGATGCTCCATGCCGTCATATAATTTCAAACCTTCATAAACTGCTTTGGTAGATACAGAAATCGCCGGTTTTGCGATCAGCACCGGGCATTTCGGCATTGGCGGCAGTGCAGTCAGTTTTTCACCGATTCCCTCTGCCAGCGCAGTACCACGCATAATACAAAACGGAACATCTGCACCGATCTTCAGACCAAGTTCCATCAGTTTATTCTGTTTCAGACCAAGATTAAAAATACGATTCATTCCTACCAGCACTGCTGCTGCATCAGAACTTCCGCCTGCAAGACCAGCTGCTACCGGAATGAATTTCTGAAGAACGATCCTCACACCTTCTTTAATCTGAAACTCATCTTTCATCAGTTTTGCTGCTCGGTATACTAAATTATCCTCATTTACCGGCAGATAATACAGATTGGTTTCCACATGAATATACGGAGATCTTGTTTTCTTGATCTCTACTCTGTCATACAGATGGATCGTCTGCATGACCATACGCACTTCGTGATAACCATCTTCCCGTTTTCCCAAAACATCCAGTCCAAGATTGATCTTGGCAAGTGCTTTTAAACTTATCTCGTCCATTTCTCATTCCTCGTTTCTCTCTATGCTATAACGAAAACGAAATCTTCAGCGTTCTTTGATGCTGTAAGATACAATTTTCGTATTTTGTATACATTCTTATGTATTATTTTATATACAATCCGTTAACTTGTCAATAAATTCTTGTTTGTCGTTTAGGGAACAAATAAAAACTAGCTCCAACGAGGATATGAAAAATTTTCTGTGACCACTGCATCGCTTATTTCCGTCCGCTTCCGCGAACTCACCCGCAAAAACAGCGGGTTCAGACACGCTCTCGCGGACGGGCTAGATGCAGCGGTCGCAACGAAAATTTTACAATTATCCTCTTTTGGAGTTAGTTTTTATTTTGTTCCCTTTACACGACGGCACCGCGTGCCACGCATGCATATAAGCTAATGGC
>QWCK01001104.1_pt1 | contig 41795 bp, 62 predicted proteins | sample 1972571 | NCBI WGS metagenome assembly QWCK01 (sample SAMN09866710, study PRJNA288562) | Human gut metagenome isolate term2_stool, whole genome shotgun sequencing... | isolation source: gut | host: Homo sapiens | place: USA: California | reverse complement strand
TGGTGGTCTATATGAGAATTACACGAACACCATTCATTGCGGCGGATTTATATATACTACAGTAGTAAACATAAATCCTATATCGCTTTACAGCTTCCTATTTCAGTGACTTGTCAAGTTCTAAAACAGCCGATTCTATAAGGTTATTTAGTGTATCAATATCCACTTTATAACCTTTTTCTTTTAAGTAAGCCATAACATAAGCTTTCTTCTTTTCGCCTTGACCAGATTCTTTATAAATCTTTTCAGCAGCTTGAACAGCTATTCTAACCCAAGATTCCATTTTTTCTAATTTCTCTTTATCAATCTTTACCTTTATATATGGTATTAAAAATGTAGTTATTAAAGCTACAATTAAAGTGATTACAGCGGATATTATATTAGTTAAATCAGTCATTTGGATAACCTCCTATTTCTTCATTATTATTAAAACATTCTTCAGTAGGCTTAATATTGTAAATACTCATAAGCTTTATCTTATTTTCAATCTTAGCTTTATTATAGTAGAAAGCCGTTCCAGTCGCCACTTCAGCCGCGACCGATGGTATTAAATATGCAAGTGGAGATAAGTCGCAAGTTCTATATATCATTAATATTGTAAAACTTATAACCGTGATATTAATAATACCAGCAATCAACATAATAATCTTAGAAAACTCTATTTTAGGCTTATCCGATATCATTTTCATCGACCCAGCCCCATACAGTAGAACTACCAGATGTTACCCTTATTAAGTGATAAGGGTGCTTGCTACCCTTTGCTATTCTTGATATTCTAGCTTTACCAGGTTTGCAAGTCTTAGGTATATTTGAATTACTGTTAGCATAATGTTTGTTACCTTTAAATTCTACAACATCGCCCAGCTTTAAGGGGGGTCTTGTGTTTTTTATACCACCTCTTATTTTATCTAGTCTTGTATTTACAGCGCTTGCAATCTCACCGTGTTTACTATATAGATATTCACCAGGGCAACTCTTTCTAGCATAATCTCTATGCACAGTCATATTACAGCCATATAAATGATTTACTCTATAGTGTTTATTAGTCGACCATACAAGTCTCTTAATATTGTTCCTTATACATATATCAGTAAGTAAATATATTAAAGAGTTGTATGCTTTAGCAGTTACCTTATAAGGATGTCTAGCGTCAGAAGAAACCTCTATAGTCAAAGCTCTGTTATCGTTTGAGCTTGAAGAAGAACACCAAGAACGATTTTTTTCTTCTACATATAATCCTATGCTACCGTCCCAACCTATTCCATAATTAGAAGAAGCTCGTCTAGCAGGGTTTTTAAATATGTTACCTATTTGAGCGGCAGTCAGTTGACCCGCCGTACAATGTATGGTTACCGTGTCTATAGTGTGTCTTCTTACTCCAGAGTGGTTAGGACTTAAAATCCTAACCCTCGCAAGTGAACTGTTTGTATAAGCCATATAATCACTCTTCCTTTCTTATTTCTAACTTTAAAAATTTATCGTGTAAGTCGTTCATTACTCCGTTACCGCCTAGCTCGTGATAGTGCTTCCAGCAGTTTTCAAAATTTTCTCTCGCGTGCATGGGCGTGCTACCCTCCGCACTATATTTATAATAATCGTTATTCATTTGAGCCCTTAATAAAGCTTGTATACCAGATTTTAAAGCAATAGTGTCTTTTTTCGCTTTCTTTCTACAAGATATATAGTTTTTAGTCGCAGCGCCTAGTAAGGTAGGTATACCAAGTAAGCACAGCCATTGATAAATGTTCATTACGCAAAATTACCTCCTACTTCAGATATATAGCATTCTCCCGCAGTATTATTTCTGTCAACGACTACTTTAATTTTTACACCCCAGTCAGTCGCAGTTTTAGTCTTATTAGTAAACATATATACTAAGTTATTAGTTACAGAACTTGTCACATCTTCCCAAGTTGGATTAGCATCAAAAGCGTTATTGCAAGCATATACCTTAAATATAGCATTTGTAGGTATTTGTCTGTTGACATATATCTTAGCTCTACCAGGCATATTAGTCGAAGCATAAGGAACTTTATTCATAAATGTCATTTTAGTGACTGATTTTATAAAGGTGTAAGTTCTTGTCGCACTAGCACCTTGACTATCGGTTGCCTCGATTTTTACACTATGTCTACCGTTGTTTAGTGTTATCCACGCCTCACCAGTTAAGTTGATTTTATATTCTTGACCTAAAGTGACTGATGTGTTAGATAAGCTTTTACCGTCTATGCTTATATTTACTGTTACAGCGTTGTTTTCAGCGTCTTTTACAGTATAAGCTATAGTAGTACCAGTGTTTGAAAAAGTACCTAAGTCTTTATCACTACCGCTTATAGTAGGTGGAGTATTGTTTGTGATAGTATATACACTAGATAATGTATATGCGTTGTTATCGTTTGGTATTTCACTATCATAAGCAGCCACTCTATATTGAACAGTCTTCCAGCCAAAAGTGATTGAATCAGTATATGATGTAGTTCTTAGACCCGTTCTTATAGTTGTCCAGCCACTAGCACCGTTTACTTTTCTTTGTAGAATATACTTAACAGTGTCGCCATCAGGGTCTGTTGATGTTCCCCAGCTTATAGTCGCAGTATTACCGCCTAAGATGTTAGTAGTGTTAGAACGGATATATGACGGTTTAGTAGGTGGTGAGTTGTAGATTATAGTATAATAACCCTCACTATCAGTTGTGTTTGAGACTTTAGTATTGCCGTTGATGTTTAAAACAGGTCTTATACCATATTGGTCTTTTGCGTCAACTTGGTCCGTGAACGCATCGCCGCCGCTTTTACCAGCCATTGTATAACTGCACCATTTTAATCTTCTGTTTAAATCCTCATCGTTTGTTTCAGTTCTACGGCTAGGGACGTTCCTACAAATAGTAGCTCGTGCTTTAAAATTATTATCTGGAACTCTAAGATAGCTTTTCATATCGGGTTCATAATTGGTTTTCATTTCGTCCTCTGTCAAATAAGTGTCCCATTTATCCGCTAGACCGACTGTTTCATAATATCTACTTCCTCTTTGTTCAGATAACGGAACATTGAATACTTCAGCGCTTGGCAAATACGCTTTTACACTCAATCCACTTAGGTCTTCCACACCAGTATAATATATGTTAGATGTAAGTATAGATTGTTTTTCTTCCGATGAGAAACCATATAAAAAGCCAGCGGTCCTCGCGTCACTAGGGTATGCTGGGTCTCTGTTTTTGCACCAGTTACCGGGACTAGCATCACTATTAAGCCATTCATTTATATGCGACCTATCATATACGTTGTCACCATATCTACCATTGGGATAGCTAACACTGTCCGGGGTATAATGTAAATATCTATAATCTACAGCATATTCACTAAACAACGTTACGCCGTTAGTACACCACTTTGAATCTTTAGAAACAATTATCCATTTTAATTTTTCTGCGTCATTTGGAAAATAATGTGACTTCCCGAACTTTATTCTTGTTCTAGGCGGCAAGTCTTTAATATATTTCGCCATACTCTACACCTCCTAACACTCAATCCTACCAGCGTCTTTATTCCACACGCCGCTCTCTACTTCTACACCATCAAGCTTATCGAACTTCATAGTGAAAGTATTACTAGTGATTTCATCAAACGTCCTATTTAAAAGCCATACTAGTTTATCTTCCCAAAATTGCATAAGCTCTTTATTTACAGGCGTTCCTTCTTCAATCACTTCGTCAGGAGCAGGCGTTAGCTCTATCCTACCATCATCTAGTTTTTTCATATAGAACTTATTATCGCCTTTAGCTATTCTGTCTTTAATGTTTCTTGCTACATAAATCATTACTTAACCCCCTTTTTCAAAGGTAGTATTCTTTTACTACCGCTATAAAATGTATCTGATATTTGATAGCAGCCCTCCATATCATCAACTAGTTCTTTTACATAAAACAGTATTTCTTCTATGGTATTTATATCAATATATGTCCCCATATTATAAGGAACATTCTTTGATTTTATAGGCTTGTGAAAATTATCTACTATAGTTGTTACATTGTCTAAAATTCTTCTAACATCGTCTAACATCACTACAGAATCCATATCCCATTTTTTAGTTTGTAGACTGTTAATGTATAAGTTTTTACTTAATATATCACTTAAATACTTTATGTTATTTTCTATTCTATTCATATCAGTAACATTCAAGCACCCTTTAAGTTCATATACAGTAGAAACATTTTCTTCAATCCATTCTGCTATCTTTTTCTTAGCAAATTCTACATCTGCATAAGTTCTGTCAAACACAGGTTCAATCCATTCTACTTTACTCATTTACTCGACCCTCCCCACTTCCTCTAAAAGCTCCAGTAAAAACATATTTTACATTACTTATAGTTACAGCTTCTTTACTAAACTTATTCTCTACATCGATTATATCTAGTGGGTCAAGTCGTGGGTCGGCACGCCAAGATTCTATCTTCAGCATTTTACGCTGCGACAATGTTTTAGCTGCTAAGACTGTTATTCTTTCAGCCATTGTGTTATCTGTTATCAACATATTGTCTATTTCTTGTATCTCACCTTGATTATCAAGCTTGTCAATATAATGTGAAACAGAGTTGGTCAATACATCGCCTACTACTTTTACATTAGCCTCGCCATCGCCCTTAAGTTTTAAATGACAAGCATTAGTATAATACTTAGCACTTTCTAAAACAGCACCCTCTACAGTCGCAGTAACGTTTACAGCACTTGATGAGTATACAATAACTACCTCATTACTACCTTTTATCTTGACTTTACCATTAAAAAGCTCTTTACCTTTTTCACTATCATCAACAAAGTATGTGTAAATATTAGTAGATATTTCTTTCACGGGTTTTTGTAGTACTATTTCAGGTCTTTCTAGTAGATTAAATTCAGTTAAGCTATAGTCTTCACTTCTACTAGTCGCATTTTGTTTCATGTGTAGTATACCTTGTCTATCAGTATATAAGGAGCAAGCACCAGCACTAGCTATATATTGTAAACATTCAGCTAAAGTACATAACGGTAGTGGAGCAGTCGTCTTAATGTTTTTAAGTTCTTCATCTATTATCCACCTCTTACGACCGTCACGGTTAAGTGGTAGATTAGCTTCATTCAGAACATCAACAGCTAAGTCATAAAGACTAGTTCCCTCTTTCTTGTATAAACCTTTAGTATATATCTTTTGTAAAAACTCTAAAACGTCTCTAGTCATAAATCTTGCTTCAAGACCGTTTTGTGGAGCTTCCCATTCTGATAAATAAAACACACCAGCAGGTATATACTCTATACTTCCATCGTCTAGCTTAAGTCCATAGCTTACTTCTAGCTCTTGTCTTTGCATTAAATATTTACTAAATCCAGTTAAGTTATTAGGGTCATACACATTATCACTGTTATCAATAGCAAAATTCATTTTGTTTATAGGCAAGGTATGAGCCAAAATGTCCCTCTGCATCTCGTGGTCATAGCTTATTAAATCTGTCTTTTCATAAGTCTTATTCACACCTATAAATATATCCGTTATTCTTGCTCTATGATAAGGCAAGCACCATTTTACTATTTCAATGTCTATTCTGTCATAGTTCTCTATATCTAAGTCTACAATAGACTTTCTTGAATTATTGTCTTTAATCTCTTTACTAGCAACAACATCTTTACCGTTATATGCTTTAATATTAAATGTTTCAGCGTATTCATCATAAGCCGTACCCCATAAGATTGTAATACCGGGTATTACATGACTATGAGTTCTTGAAAACTTTATAGAAACTACAGGTATTTTTTCAAAGTATCCGTCAGCCTTTGATAGCATATTGCTTATATAGCCCATGTTTTTACCAAAATCATTAGGTATAAAAGTTCTACTACCATCTAATAACCATATATTTCTCTCTAATTGAGCATAACAAGGTATAGTTTTAGTTAAGCCGTTTACAACTTCACTAGTATTAGAAACATAACAAGCTCCGTTATCAACACTCTTAGCATCAGCGAACGCTTCAGGGTCTGTTACATTAAAAGAGATTTTAATAAAGCTCTCATTCAATAATCGTTTTTGATGAACATACTTCCAGTCTTCACTTACTTTTTGCATAATTACACCTCGATTAAAGATAACTTACATTCTGTCCAGCCCATTATCTCGCCATCGTCAGGATTTCTACGCCACATACCAGCTTTTCTATCACCTACATACATTTCTTTAGTGACCCAGCCTCCTTGAGTTTGGTCGAAGAATGTTACAGTGTTGTAGAACTTACCACCGTTGGATTCACTAAAACATTTATTGATATTAGCCCATTCTTCAGTGGTTAGATAACGCCAACCGACTTCAACTTTAGAAACATCATCTCTAACTACAGCTCCTATTACTTTGCCTTTTAAGTTTCTACCACTATCAACTAGTGTAGCAGTATTAGCATCGTAGTAGGAGGGTTCAGGGAAGCCGAAACTTCCCACAGTTACTAAACTTCTAAACGCCATTCAAAACACCTCCGCCGTATATGTTAGCTCCTCTTTCTCTCTGTCTCTTTTCAACAGCACTAGTTACTTGCTTACCGTCTAAGTAAACTTTCACATCAAAATCAGTATTACCTTTATTTGAATTGTTCATAGCAGCTAAAACACCTTGATAAATACCAGCGACTATTTGGTCATTATTTGCGACCGCAGTTCTACCACCAATTGAGCCTACCATTTCAGCTCCAGCTTCTCTAGCTAAGAATAGTTCTCCAGTCTTAGGATATCCACCACTAGCATAAGCCGTAGGTCTACTCCAGCCTCTAAAATTGCCGCCAGGTCTACCGCCACCACTATTTACTCTGCTAAAAGAGTTATTTATGTTTTTAGCAGCTCTGTCAGCGTCTCTACTCATGTCATCAAAACCACGACTGATATTTCTAACGCCGTCTGTTATATTACCTACTAAGTCACTAAAGAAGCCACCTATACCGCTTACTACACCAGATATATGGTCGTGAATACCATTCCAAGCACCACATATAGTATCTTTTAGCGTTGAGAATGTAGTATCAGAATTAGTAGTCATATCGTCCCACACGCCTTTTACAGTTGTTTTTACATTGTCCCATTTCTCACTAGTAGTTTTCTTGATGTTTTCCCAACTGTCAGTGACAAAACCTTTAATCTCACCAGTAAAGTCATCTCCGTGTTCTTTTAGATAATCCCAAGTCTTAGATAAACTGTCTTTTACATTGCCCCACTTTTCACCAGTGGTCTTTTTTACATTCTCCCAAGTATCGCCGATTTTCTTCTTCATGTTATCCCAAGTGTCTTTTACTTTAGTCTTAAAACCGTCCCATACTTTGCCTACATCTGTTTTTATGTTCTTCCATACAGTAGATGTTTTAGTCTTAACATTCTCCCAAGTATCGCCGATTTTCTTCTTCATGTTGTCCCATGTTTCTTTAGCCTTAGTTTTTATGTTGTCCCAAGTCTTAGTTATGCCATCTTTAATACCGTTCCATATTTCAGTGGTCTTTTTCTTAATACCGTTCCAAGTATCTTCGAAACCTTTCTTCAAGTTTTCCCAAGCAGTGCCGAAAAAGTCAGTGATAGTGTGCCATATATCAGATATACCTTTAAATAAGCCTTGAATTAGCCAGTTACCTATTTCAGCAAATACAGTAGACGGTGAATGTATACCGAAGAGGTCTTTTACCCAGTTGACTACAGGGTCTACTAAGTGTTCTTTAAGCCATGTTCTAGCGTCTTTTATCTTTTCAGCAATACCTTCAAAGAATCCAGCTACACCGTCTAAACCTAAAGATTTAAAAATCTCTGCAAGTCCTAAACTCAAACCCTCTATAGCACTCAATAAAAGTTCAGGTATTTTAACCACGGCAGCAGCCAGAATACCCACAGCTTTCATAATTAGGTCGCCCCATTTAATATTAGCTATAACATTGCCTAAACCGGTAAATATGTTTTTAGGTAGTTCCGCCAATTTTTCACTAGTCACTAAACCAGCTACAAACTTTAGAGCCGCATCTACAGCATTGTTGATAAATGTACCTAATTTTGTACCAAAATCATTAAAATCAAGAGACCCCAAAGCGTCCATTAGTTTTTGTCCTATATCAAACCACTTTACTTCACCTAGTGCAGTTCCAGCCATTTCTAACATACCAGTCATAGCGTTTATCAAAGTCTGTCCTAAGTTTTGAAAATCAAACTTATCAGCAAAACCATTAATACCGTCAGCAATTTTACTTCCCCAAGTGTCCCATTCAAGATTATCTACAAAACCACCTATAGTATCTACTACTCCATTAAGGGTATTAGCTATAGTCTCGCCTACGTTAGTCGCATTTATAATTTCATTAAATCCATTAATACCGTCAGCCATTTTTTTGCCAAGTTCAGACCAGTTGAATGTATCTACAAAACCTCTAGCAACTTCAAAAGCTTTATTTAAAGTAGAAGCTACCTTCTCGCCGACGCCTTTAGCATCAAACTTATCAAGTGCAGTATTAAGCTTATTAGCAAAATCAACGCCTATTTGTGTGAAGTCTATATCTTTCATAAAGTTAGGGTCTAACTTAACTTCTTCAAACATATTAGCAACATCAGCACCGGCACCGCCGCCTCCGCCTCCAGAATCTTTAGATAAGATATTAAGTTCATCGAAACCCATAGTTAAGCTCTTTACAGCCTTAGCCGAACCTCCAGCCGCAGCAGCAAACTTTTTCTGTCCTTTTACAGCCTTAGTCCATGTACTAGCACCAGTCAATCTAGCAAATAGTTGATTGATAATATTTATCAAACCAACAAATTTATCAACAAGCATATCTATAGCGGGAGCTATAGCGTTAATAAGAGGAGCAGCCATTGCACCTAAAGAGTTCTTAAGATATTGAAAACTTGAACTTATCTTGTCTAGTGATGGAGCGAATTTAGTACCAGCCGCTTGACTATAAGCGTATAAGTTTTTCACACCCTCTTTGATCCCGTTACTTATAGCAGATAAAGCAGCTCTAACCGCTCTATACATCGCTATTCTAGCCATAGACTTAACGAATCTACCTACTCCTTTTGTTGCTCTACCAAATGTTTTATTAAAACCAGCTTTTAAAAAACCAGATAAAGCCTTGAGACCTTTTAAAGCATATTTAGCTGCTACATATATCCCTTTTACTTCTAATACTAGTGCTTTTACAGCAAGTTTGCCGGTAACTTTTAGTCCAGTAAACGCAGCCTTTCCGATAACACCGATTTTAGTAAACACAGCGCTAGCTATGTTTCCAAGCCAACTAAATTTAGAAAAAATAGGTCCAAACTTTGAACTAATTCCAGTAAATATAGAACTTGCCACATTACCAACACGAGAAAATACAGAAGCTAAAGGTGATAAGAAAGTTCCAAGTCCAGCTAATTTACCTTTTACTTTTTCTGTGTCTATATCTGCTTCAATGTTTACAGTATCATTTTTTAAAGTTTCATCTTGAGTTTTCTTAATCGCATCAGCAAGTTTAGCTGCTCTCTCTGGTCCTTTAGATAAGTTATCAAGATTAAGCTTAGATAAACTTTTAAGTTGATTAGCAAGCTCGCCTATACCATCTCCAGCCGTTTTTAATTTCTCTAAAGAAGAAGCAAGTTCTCTTATCTTTATAGAACTATTGCTATTCATACTTGCTAAGTTCTCATTTATTTCTACTAATTTTTTTATTGAGTTTTTAAGTTTATTTATACCATTGTCAGCACTCTTAAAATTACTCTCAATCTCTATTTGTAAGGAATCAATCGTATTATCCATCTTGTTCCCCCCTTTCAGCCATTACAGCGTTGGTCTTTTCAGCCCACTTCGCCATTTTAGCCTTAATTTTCTCATACTTTAGTTTTTCTTCTTTTTCTTTCTTTCTCTTTACCTGTTCAGCGGTCACCGCATAAGGTTCAGAAGAATAAGGTATAGCCTTTGTTCCTTTCTTAGCAAACGCTTGTAATAAAGGGCTAACATCGCATAAAGCTTCATAAAAATACATACCTTGAAGCCATAAGCGTTGACTTAATCTTTCTTCTTTAATCTTGTCAGCCTCTCTATAAGCCTTTACTAATACACAGTCGCCCTCCCAGTATTCTTCAGCACTCATACCTATTGCCAAGTAAAACGGTAGATGTTTATAAAATTCTTCAGTATAAGAAAAAGCGGCAACCCTATTTGAGTTACCGTCTTTGTTGGGAAGCGGGTCACCTACCAGCTCGCTTCCCAGTTCAAGTTTCCCTCGTTATCTTCAGGGTCATCGATAAGTGCCTCTAAAGGCTCGTTATACATTTCGCCTAGCTTAGTTATTAATCCCATTTTGTCCTTTATATTATCGAAAATTTCATCAATAACCGCTTGCTTTAAAAATCTATGATGAGCATAAAAAGCACCAGCAAAAAGTGTTGGAAGCGTAGTCATAGGCTTATCTTCAATATCACTTAGCTTAAAGCCTTGATTTTCTAACGCTCTTACACTCGCTCTAGTGTACTCTAAAGTATACTTAGTGCCTTTATAATCGAAACTTATTGTCTTAGCCATAATTCACCTCTAGTTTTCTACTAAGTCAACAGGAGTGGAAGAACCTATTGTAATTACCATGTCAACGACTTCATTCACTCCACCACCTTTTACATAAACATCAAGCTTACCCTTGAACTCGTATTTACCGTCTTCACCAGTAGGAGTTACACTACCAGGCTTTTCAGTACCGCCTATCCAAACGGCGTATTGTTCTTCTTTATCTCTTAAAGCGTATACTTTCTTAAAGTCCTCTTTAGTGTAGTTAGCAGTGAACTCTAGTGCATCAAGAGATTGAATACCTGGTATTGATGTTTTCATTCTGTCAGAAAGCGTAGTAGTGTCTAACATTTCAGGAGTACCACCTAAGTCAGGGAAGTCCTTGATATCTACTACTTTTTCATAAGTTCCTTGTGTACTTTTTTTCATTAAAAATACCTTATATGTTGATATAGCCATTTTATTACCCCCTATATATTGTATGATTTTGTGAAACAACACCTCTATACCTAGCAACTACTCTATATATAGTGGCATCGTCCATAATTACAGGAAATTTATTCATTCTAGTAAAACCTAAAAGTATCATAGTATCATCAATCTTAGATAATATCTTTTTAGCTTCAGTCTTTTTACCAGTAGTTTTATTTGAATAAACATTTACTTCGTACATCACGTTTGCGTGATTTTCATTACTTCCACTGTCTTGTGTTTTCATGAATGTATAATTGTCTTCTTCAACAATACTCACACACGGAAAAGCTATAGGCGTTCTTATCTCTTCACTATAAACAGCTATATCTTTATAGCTTTTCTCTAGTTGATTTTTTATCATTGAAAAAAGTTCATTTTCAATATCAATCATTCTTTGAACACCTCTTTTGCTATTTTTAAAATCTCTGCTCGCATGAGCTTTGATGTATCATAAACAACTCTATTAGCAGGGTTACCATGTGTTATAACCTCGCCTTTGTGCTTGCCGTCTTGAACGACAACGCCGTTAGTACCGGGGTCGCCCTTATACCTCCAGCTATCTCTTTTACCTAAGCCGTAACCATACCCTCCACGTGTATATCCAAATTTACCAGCCATGGGGTGAGAATCAGCTGCATAGTGTATACCAGCACCAAATTCTATGAACAGGATTGAACTTCCACTAGCGGATATGATTAATTTATCGCCTTGCCATTTAGGAGTGTTTACAACAGTATCGTTTACACCGTCGTAAATTGCGCGGGAGAAGCCTATTTTCATATTTTCTATTCCTAATTCAGCAAGCTTACTCATAAGAATTTTAGTTTTGTTTCTCATTTTCTTTTGATAATCGCTTAGGTCAGATATAGCCTTGCTTAAGTTGTTTATGTTATACTTTAGCTTAGTCATCGCTTTTGAACCTTGCGAACTGCATAAGATATACTGTTGATTGACTTAGCCACTTTCTTGACAATATAATCGTAAATTAAATTACCTTCGTCGTCATAATCGGGCGTGCAATCAATACATAGTACTGAATGTTCATCAAGCGGACAAGCTATATCGTCTGTGATAATTACCTTGTCATAGTCCAAGGCGTTACCAAATTGTTCAACTTGTGCCTCACCTTTTGAAGATGAAACACTAGCCCTCATTTTTATAGGAAGAGTGTATACAAGCTTGTATTCGCCAGTATCATAGCCATTCTCGTCTTTTAAAGGCTCTTTACCTTGTAAAAGTGAATAATAAAATTCAGTCTTATTTCTTTCAAGACATCTCATTTAAAACACCTCGGCGAACGGCACTACATACTTAAGCATACTTTCAGGAACGTCAGCGTTCTCATAAGCTCTGTTTACACCGTTTTCACTATGATAAGTCTCGCCCTCCGCACCACGCTTGTTGTATAGATATAAAGCTATATCTATTTGAGTGTTAGCGTACTTGTCAGGGACCTCATCTATACTGTCATTAAATGGATAAACTTTTTGTATAATCTTCCTACCAGCTAAATGAAGAAAAGTGGATAACAGTTCTTCATCTTTTTCACCAGATAAAACACTTAACATATACAGTTTTTCTCTATTTGACATATTATCCACCTCCTAGTTCTTTAATTAAGCACCAGTACCAGCTTTAAGAGTTATCTTAACAGCCTTAGTATTATTAGTTAGTGCTGCAAGATAATACTTTCTTGAGTAGATAGTATTCAATCTTACGTTAGCATCTTCAGCAGACCTATTCTTAGGAGTTGATTGTTCAACTTCAACACCCTTTTTATTAAATACAGTAACAGCGTCTTTGCTTGCTATAATTACTTGATTTTCTGGAGCGTCTTTCTTTACATAAAGATTTACACCAGCAACAGTACCAAGATAGCCGTTTCTTACAAAAGCTTCTACGTATTTTAAGTCATCTTTTAAAGTCTTCTTAATTTTTGCCATATCTTTTACACATACAAAAGCGAAAAGCGGCTTTTCTTCACTAGCTTCAAGATTAAATTGAGCTATAGCGTCTACAAAAGTGTTAAAATCTAAAGCGTTAGCAGTTACCACTTGAGTAGTTTTTGCGAACTCATCATAGATTGACTTGTTTACAGTATTAAACATATCAATTCCCATTTGTTTAGTTCCTACAAGTTCTATTTGTGGGTCAGTCATCTTTTCTTCATCGTGGAACATAAATCTATTTTGAGCAAGTAAGATTTCATATTCCTTTGGAGTGTAGGAAACCTTTATTTGTTTAGTGTTACCTTCTCCAACTTTAAGTATTTCTGTTCCTTCAGTACCAGTATAAACATTTACTTTATACTTCATACCAGCAGTTCCAACTAAGTCGTTGTTTACAGTACAGAATTGTTGTAAAGCTAAATGAGACTTATAAGTATCTTCAATCTCATTTGCTAAGAAAAAGTTTTCATAACCTTTGTTAATTGCACCAGCCATAATTAATTACCTCCGTTGTATAATCTTTCATATTCTTCAGGGTTACTAACCGAAAACTCGTACCTATCAGAAACAGACATACTCTTAAGCTTTTCAAGCGTCATAGTATCTGTTCCACTGCCAGCAGGCGGAGTAGGCGTACCCTTTAAAAGTTCTGTTTTAAGAACTTTGTCATGTGCTTCTAAAAATTGTTTTTGAATAGCGAAAACCTTTGCAGTATCACCATTTGCTAAAGCTTCTGCACCTTCCTTAGCCAATTCTTCCTCATAACCTAAAGCTAAAAGTTCAGCCTTGTGTTCAGAGATAGTTTTTTCTCTGTTCATACTCTCGACTTGTTCTCTTAAAGCTTGTAGTTCCTCTTCTGCCGCTTGTTTTTTCTGCTCGTCTTCAGAGATTAAAGCATTATGCCTTTTCTTCCATTCAGCCGCTTCCGAATTAGCCTTTGATATAACAGCCTTAAGCTTTTCAATTTCACTTGAGTTATCTTCGTACTCATAGTTTTCAAGTGCAGCTAATTTTTCTTCTACACTCATTTCTTCATAACCTTCGATTTTACTAGCATCAATTTTTGCCATTTTTTATTCCTCCTTGCGTTTATTAGGCGGTTCCCTCCGCTCTGTTTTCTGTTTTTAAAAGTTGTCTCTTTTTTGCGTTTAGAGTTCCCTCTCATTTTTTCTATAAAAAAAGACTATAAGCATAACGCTTATAGTCCCTTTTGACTGTTTCAATCTACCCAATCGTAGATTTCTTAATTTTCACTTTTCTTTGTATTTCAACTATTACTAGCTTGTCTTTTTCTCGCTTCAGCTCGACCGTGTTACCTTTCTTGATAATCCTCTCGACCTCGCCTATAACCTCATCAGAAAATAAAGACTTATCAATCTGCATTTTTCTTTACCTTTTCAATCACAGGTAGAAAATAACATCTACAGTTTATATGAGGCTTAGGTGGTATCTTGTTAATACTATACACCTTACCATCATGTTTACTACATTTTTGACAAGTCCTCTCGTCTTTAGTAGTTATCCATACCACTTTTTCAACACCCTCATCTTTATATGCTTTAAGTACAGCCTTGTCAGTTACATCTATAGCATACCAAGTCGCCATGTTTGAAAAATATCTTAAAGCGGTCACCACAGCTTCAGCCTTGTTAGTACTAGCAAGCAAGCTTTCATAAAAGCGTGAACACTTTCTATCCACTTCATTCACATAAGAATACTTGCTTACAGGATTATACTCACTTAGCCATTCTGATATTAGATAATAATCAATAAAATCGTAATTATCATTTGAGCCATTTTCTATATATGCAATTCTAGCAATAGTTAGTAAACATTTTCTTACAGCGACATCAGCTTCAGCATATAAAGCCTTTGCCGCATTTATAACATTTAATTCATCATAAGAACTCAAATTAAAGTTATTAAAAAGTTGTATGAGCTTTTTTCTCATAACCTTAATTACAGAATCAGTGTAGTTATACATCTTCTTCCTCTTTATCCTCTACCTCGTTCTCGTCTTTATGTTTAGATATAGCATCAAGTTCTTTTTGCATTTTATTTTCTTGTTCTTCGTACCACTCCATACTTTGCTTAAAAGCAAGTGCAGGGTCAGTAAACATACCGCAATGTGTAAAAGCAAGTAGTGGGTGAACTTTGTTAGAACTTAACATCATAGCTAATACTTGTGCTTTTTCTTGTATGTTCTCATAATTTCTTCTAGTAAATCTTATCTCTATAGCCGATAACTTTAAATCCATGTTTCTTAAAGTATTAGTTATGTGTATAGCAAGTTTTAAAAACTCTTTTTCACTCATCTTGAACATTAATTCAGTATCTTTAGCTCTAGCTTCAGCAGCCGACCAGCCGTCTCTCATAACTACAGCACTACCAGTATCACTAGTGGACGTACCACCGTTTCTATTAGGCATACCGCATATAGTTAGTACAGTTTGATACATATAATCAACTAAAGTTTGAGTTTGTGATTGATTAAGTTCTTGAACTAAGTATTTTGCATCGCCCTCTAAAGGCACTTTAAGTCCGCCGTTTTCTCTAAGTTTTTGAAAACCCTCATCGTCAAGGTCTACGCCTTTTAATAGTAGTATGGATTGAATGAATTGCTCTAAGCCATCAAGCCTATTACTTGCAATTTCATTTATTGCATCTAATAACGGCAACACTATTTCAAAAGCACCTAGTCTTGCACTATTAGCAGGATATTCTATTATAGGCACTTGACCTAATGAGTGCGGAGCAGACTTTATAATCTTATCATCTTTAATTTCAAAGTACATTTTGTCAGTATATACACTATATATAACAGTACTGTCTTCTAGTACTATATACTTAACCCCCATAACACGCTTGTTACCAAGTCCAGTATGATAAACAACAAAAGAAGAACGTGGGTCAAGAGTATATATCTCGAAAGGAGCTTCGTCGTAATTATCTTCTATAGCATCAGGCAAAACCATTCTATAAGAGGTTCCGCATATAGTAAACCAATCCGCAAGTTCTTTGTCTTTAGACGCTTTATCTTCACTAAAAACGAACTCATTTAAAAGATTTATAGCATCTGAATACGTGTTGTTATCGCCACGACACACATATTGAATAGGTTCACCCATTAAATAACCGACTTTAAAAGAGACTATCTCGTTAGCCCTATTTTCTACTATCTTGTTGTTTATCTCTGGTCTTATATCTTTCTTCCTATTAAGGATAGGTTGTTTACCTTTGTAATAGTCGTAAAGGTATTGAATATCGCCTTTGTTTACATCGTGAGTTTCTAAAGCCTTGTTTAAAACTTCAACTACATTACTTCTATTTACTTCTTCAACATCGGTATAGATTACTCGTCTACCGGTTAAAATTCTATTGTTACTAACAGCCATAATCGTCCCCCTTTACTCTATTATAATTATATCAAATTCTCCTACGCTTGTCAAGACTTTTTTCACACTTTTATAGCAAAAGAGAATTAAAATAGTCTTTTAAAGACTTCAGCCTTATTGTTACCTCTAACCATGTTTATAGCCATTGTTAAGCTATCAGGAGCGTCATCGTGTTGATTTTTAGCGAACATCTTATAACTTAATACATTTTGCATAAATAAAGAATACTCTTTACTTCTCTTACCAGATTCTCTGAATATCATGTTCTCTCTAATATCAGGGGCTTTATCAAATATTCTTTGATACTTAGCCTTATCAGTTGGAGCAGGCTTGCTTGTAATATTAAGCCTATAATCTTTCTTCTTCAATTCTTCCTCTACACCCTCTTTATAGCTTTCAGTAGACTTATTAGCTTCTATCTGCATAGCAGCTACATTATACTTTATAGCCATATTAGCAAGTAAAGGTTGTGTAGTTCTCTTATCCTCACTACTATAAACTACATCGTGAACATAAATATCGTCGTCGTATTGAAAACACACAGGGCTTGCTACAAAGTCACCACCACCGAAAGCGGGGTCGACCGCCATAAATACCCTATCAGGCTCGCCCTTAGGTAGTTCACCATTGTAATATCTAAAGTCCCCAGACGTAAATAAAGCACCCTCACGCTCTATAGGTTCACCCATATATTGAGCAGTCCACGAAGCCATATCATTATTTCTTTCAAAAGACGCTCTTCTTTGTCTATAATATTCACTTGAAAAGCCTACACCATAGTCATAATCAAAATTACTCTCATCGTTCTCATCTAAAGCACTAACATTAATAATAGCAAAACGCCTATCCTTAAATCTCTCATCATTTAAAAGCAATTCCATTCTAAGACCAGCGGGGTCTATCATAGACCACCTTGTACCACACCACAGAATTTTAGCCTTTTCTTTAGCTCTAGGTAGTAGGTTATTATCTACCTTAGACCATGCAGATACAAGTCTATCCTTGTTCATAGCTTCTTCTATACCACCAATCAAGTCGTCAGAGATTTCAAAACCGTTACAGTCACAAGCACCGTTAAGAGTACCATATAAAGACCTACAAGTTAAAGACGGATAACGCTTTTTTCTATCAATGTTTATAGTCTCGTCAGCACTATTAGTTTGAACAATCTTAGCCTTTGGAAAAACATCTTGCCATAAATAAGTCGCAGGGTCAGCTATAGTTTCAAGAACACCATTATAAAACGCCTTAGTGATAGTATCAGAATAAGCACTATATAAATTCGATAATTCACTATTCCTACCTATAATCCACGTAACGAAAAATAACAGTAGTGTAGTCTTGCCAACTCTAGGCGGCAAGCTTATAAAAAGCTCGTCCAGTTCATCATCAACTAACGCTTGCAGCTTATCTACAATCTGCTTTAATATTCTTCTTCTAGGTTGATAAAACCTCTCTTCAGGCTTTCTATTTATCTCTATATATAATAAATAGCTATCAAAATCATAAGGAGCATCAAATAATAAAGTTCTCTTATATAGCTTATATAGCTTAGTCGCATTATCAGTATTGATATTAGCACCTATTAATTCTCTTAGTTCTTTGTTAGCCTTATGAGCTAATTTAAAATCTTCTTCCTCATAACCCATACATAAAGAAAATATATCTTCGTAAGCTTGTAAATCTTCAGGGTCTTTTTTGATTTTTGAAAAAATTTTAGATATCAGTTTTTCTTTAGTCACACTCTTACCTCCTCTAAACAATAAAAAAAGGAGCTATACATGACATGTATACACACGTCAAAATATAGCCCCTATTAGCTTTAAGTATAAGCCTATTCTTATACTAGAAGAAAAAATAAGTTTCTTCTACAGTCACAGTATTCATTTTTCTTTGTCTTCTTATTTCTTGTCTTTTTCTTATCCACTTGAAAAAGCCATTATTCTTAAAATCTATCTTCTTGCGTGTTATAAGCCTAATTATAAGATAAAAATAATTATATATAAGACCTATAGCTAATAACATAAAAAAACACACAAGCATAAAACCGCCTTTTAGCATCAAGTAAATAAGTCTAAAAAACTTGTAAATCGCCCATATAATAAATAATATAATCGCTTCAATCATAGTATGCTATCATGCACCCCCAACACCCACTCATCGCCACCATATCTATAATAGCCTAAATATAGTTTCTTGTTATTATATATTACTTGTATAGTACTAGCAGCAAAATCTTTATCACGTCTAGTCTTATACCCTTTATCTTTAAATATCTTAGCAATATCCCTATAAGTAAGTCCAGCATTCTTATAGTTAAATACCTCTCTTACTATTTCAGCCTCTTCAGGTACTACCACTAGCTTACCACCAACAGAGGTATATCCATAAGCAGGTCTACCACCACTATACCCACCTTTACTAGACTTTACACTACGACCAGCCTTAGTCCTCTTATTAATATTATCTCTCTCCATTTCAGCACAAGTTAGAGTAAAAGCCTTAAGCATATTAGCAAATATCCCAAATTGACCAAAATCTTCACATATACTTATAAGCTCTATACCTTTTCTTAATAAAGCACCTTGATAGTAAAAGTATATGTTTATATCTCTAGCCACTCTGTCAGACTTAGCCACTACTACAGCCTCATAAGGTGGATTATTTATATCACCATAAACAATTTCATCAAATCCCTCTCTATACTTAGCACCGCTCTCACCCTCGTCAGAGTACCATCTAACAATGTTTAAATCATTAGCTTTACAGTATTTAATAATATCTTCTCTCTGGGCTTCTAATCCATACCTATCATCGCTTGCTTGAGCATCAGTTGATACTCTTATATATCCTATAACGTTTTTACTCATCAGTATCAACTTCTTTAAAATAGTCCATTAGTGATATTAAAACAAATTCACTTAAACTTCTATGGTCTTCAGCAGCAAGTTTTTCTAACTTCTCTTTAAAGTCCTTAGTAGTTCTAAACATAATCCTCTCACTTCTACGAGTATAATCTTTCTTAACATAAGCCATAATATACCTCCTTTCATGATAATTAATAATATTATGGTCATTGCTTGTTAAGAATAGTATAGCATATTAAGATGACATTGTCAACAGTTATTTTAGTCTTTTTATTTTTTGAGTGTGATTTTGCGACTAACCCACCCCCCGCGGGCTTCCCGCTTCCCCCCTGGGCGTACCCTTGCAAACCTTGCCGCCGCTTGCTTACAAGTAAAAATAATTTAAAAATATTTAAAAAAATGATAAAAAAGTGTTGACAAACGGCGTCAAGTATGCTATAATATAAGTAACAAATAAAATATATCTTATATCTCTAATTTAATAATCTTGTCAGCTTGACCACTTGAACGATTAATCTTGATTTATCGACACATAAAAACGATTAATCGAATAAAAAGTTACTGGACAAAATAATTAAAAATATTTTAAAAAACTCTTGACAAGTTGTAAATATTATGCTATAATATAGTTACAGTCGAAAGACGAGTAGAGCAAGAGAAAGGGGAAGAAAATGAACGAAGAAATGACAGACAAACAAATGACAACTATATTAAAACTTATAATTCAAACCATCAAAGACAGCGACAGCAAAGAGGACGCAATCAAAAAAATAGAAGAGTTATTATAATAACTCTTCTACAATGTAAACAGGCTTAAGAGGTTCTTGCTCTCCTCTTAAGTTATACATATTATAACACAATAAAAGAGCAAAAGCAAGAATATTTTAGGAGGTGGAAAAATGGAAGAACTAAGAAGTACTACAATACACATTACAGTTACGCCGACCATTAAGAAGTTAGCACAAGAAAAAGCCAAACGAGAACTTAGAAGCTTAAGCGATTATATATATTTATTAATAATCAAAGACTTACGAAAAGATGACAAGTACAAAGATAAAATATAAAAGGATGGACAAGATGGAAAACATCACAAAAGACACAACTATTACATTCAAATTAACCGAAGAATTAAAAAAAGAAATACAAGAACAAGCAAAAAAAGAAGCTAGAACAATGAGCAATTTACTTACGAAAATAATTACAGAATATTTACAAAAAAATTAAAAAATATCAAAAAAAACTATTGACAAAGTTAAAACTATATGATATAATATAGTTGTAAAGATAAAACAAGCGACGCCCCACCGCAATGACCAAAAAGCACGGGACGCCGCCGAAAACCCTTAAGACTTTGAAAATCTTAGAAGGTATTATTATAATACCACCTAAATTGTAAAAAGTCAAGGGCTAAAATTTAGGAGGTACAAAAAATGAAATTCAGAACAACAATGAAAAAAATCAAAGAAGAAAACAACACAATAATACAACTAGGATATTGTGACGCCCAAATATTGTTAAGTCGTAGCCAACCTATAGCCTACACTTGCGGCGTGTACGGCTGGAACTCAGACATCTACAAAATAAACGGCGTTGTTATATGTACAGGTTATAGAGCCTTTGGAAATGTAAAGCCAAGTAGAAAATTAATCAATTATTATGAAGAAAAAGCCAAAACAGTTAAAAACAGCGACTTAAATTATGAAGAAAAAAAGAACAAAATTAATAATTTATTAGATGAATTTATAAAGGAGGCTTTACAATGTTAATGATGTATGAATTAAAACCAACACCCGAACAAAATCAAAAAAGCTTTTATGATAAAGCATATGTAAAGCAAAATATAGACGGAAGCGAAAGCCTTTACAGCTATAACACGCTTATTATGACCAGAGACATAGACGGCAACTATACAAGACTATGGGACGGCTGGAGCCAAACGACCGGCAAGCACATCAAGGCATTTTCTGGACTTAATAAAAAGCAATTTTTAAATTTAAATATGGAGGTATAAAATGATAACGCTAACAATAGAAAAATCTAACAATCATTTTAATCATTTAATGATTAGAGGATATAACGACCGCTTACAGCTTGATTATCCGCTAACTTATTACAACGCCTTAACGGTTGATGAAGTTATAAAATACTATAAAAAACTTAATAATATCAATGATGATAATATAAAAATAATAAACTATTACACAGCACAAACAGGGCTATTATAAGGAGATATAAAAAATGTTCAAAAAGCAATGGAAAACACCACAAGGACCGGCGAGCCGTCTGGTCCTTGACTTTATAAATCAAACTCATTTACTAATAGCAGGAACGACTGGAAGTGGCAAAAGTGTAATAATAAATAATATTATATACACTTTACTATATAAAAGCCCTAAAGAAGTCAAGTTAATTTTAATTGACCCTAAAAAAGTAGAGTTAGTGCAATATAGAGAACTACCGCATACTTTAGCCTATGCAAGCGAGCAAGCGGATATTATAAACACTATAAAAAAAGTCGTTGACTTAATGGAGCAACGTTTTCAAACTATGCAAAAGCAAAGTATAAAAAAATCAAAAGAAGCGGATATATATATTATCATTGATGAGTATGCCGACCTTATCACTACATCTAAAAAAGACGTAGAACGTCTTATTTGTAGAATAGCACAATTAGGAAGAGCGGCGAAAATTCATTTGATTATAGCAACACAACGACCGACCCGCGACATCATCACCGGACAAGTCAAAGTAAATATAGATTCACGCCTTGCCTTAAGAGTTCCAACGGCGCAAGATTCACGTAACATCATAAACATCAAGGGAGCTGAACAGTTAGGCAAATACGGGCAAGCCTTTTATCTAACACCGGACACGCTAACACCGCAATTAGTCAACATCGATTATATCAATGATTTAGAGCTTGCCGACCGTGTCAAGTGGTGGACCACCCAGACCAACAGAATATTTAATAAACTATACAAAAAAGCCTATATTTAATTATATAGGCTTTTCTTATGCTTGTTATACTAATCTATTCACGGTTTAAATAAAAGCCCGTAACGGCTAAAATATGAGCAATTAAAGCATATTTAAAGCAATATATACAGGCTTGTCAAGTGTAGTAAAATACACAAAATCGATTTAAAGCCCTTAAATTGACACGTAGCACGTTTTTAAGTGCTTAGCTATATAAATATACCTTTTTATAAAATAAAGCCCGTAGCTTGTCAATTTGACGCCTTAAAATCGATTTTAGAATATAAAATAACATACAGTTTTTTATTTTGTAGTTATAAACAATATATTTTCTTTATATTTTTTAAATGTTGTTATAAAAATATTCTAAAGTTCTCTTTCTGGCGTCTTCTGTGACTTGCTATAGGCTTTATTAATCTTATTTACTCATCTTCGGGCTCTTGTATTATTACATGTTTATTGCCATCAGTGACCACATCATTAGCATATCTTTCAGCAATTTCTTTAGGATTTTCGCCCTCACCAAGTGGATTTTTAGGCGTGATTTCAATGTCTTGCTTGTCAGTATATCCAAAATGATTTTTACCTAAGAATATACCAACGACAGGATTTACCTTGCCATCAACCATCCAACCTTCATACAACTCTTCAAGCTTGTTTCTAACTCTTTTTATCAAGTCTGTATGGGTATCGCTTCTATTCTTGCCAATTCCCCATTCGTAGAATGTTCTTCTATCACAACCAAGAGCATTACACATACCAGAAACAGTAGGCTTCATGTCATCTTCAAGACAATGATTAAAGTACCACATAATCCTTTCTTCAACAGCATCAGCATCAGCTAAGTCAAGAGGCGGTAAATTCCAGCTTGCAAGGGCGTGTCTGATATATCTACCCCTATCCCCGGGTTTCATTTTATCAGTTGTCTCCCCCCTTACCTCCCCTTTTTTACGTTGAATATTAGCCATTTATATCAATCCTCCTCACTAATTCCATCAAGAACAAACTCATCTTCACTACCAAACGGCTGAATTACTATTTCAGCACCTAATTCTTCAAGCCAATTTATGAATGTCATGAGCTTCATGTTCATACCGTCATTGTTATTTATCATTCTGTGAACTGTACTTTTCGAAGTATAATTCAGTCTTTTAGCCGCTTCTTCATAAGTTATTCCGTCAATTCTCATAAGTTTTTCAATGATTTCTTTACCTGTCATTTTTTTCTGTTTTACCCCCTAGTTATATCGTAATGTATACTTTGTATACATTCTAGTATAACTTCTTGTATAATTTTCTCTAGATATATATATACTATAACAAAATACATAACGAAGTTATATCGTAGTGTATACAAAATATACATTCTAGTATAACTTTTTATGTTATATTATATACAACATATAATATAACCGTCTACATCTTCAACATCTTCTTTACTATCATGTAGCTTTATGCTGTTACAGCACTATAAATTTTCATTAACTAATTCGGACTAAAAATCTTTAACACGCTAAAGTGAGAATAATTTTAATTATTATATATTTCTTTCATATTATATATAAATTTTTATACTTTAAGTTTTAAACCTAAAATATTAAGTGTGCCGTTAGACTTTGTCTGTCCTAAAAACCATTCAGAATGTTGGTTCAAATTAGCCATAAATTTTTTAAAAGAGTAGTTTTTATATCCATTACTCCTGTTCCATACTTTATAATTATCATATAAAGTCTTTGAATTGATGAGAATGGATTTATCGTCTACGCTTTCACATTTGTTTTCTAAGAACTGTAACATCAAGTCATTGTCTTTTTCGTAGGCTTTAATAACTTTTTTAATCTCCTCGGGCTGCTTTAAACCCTCTTTTTTGTAATTAAAATATCCTGCTAAAAGCCAATAAAATATACCTCTCATAGCTTTTTCTGTTCTAAACTCGTCTTTAAGCGTTTCGTCTCTCTCGTCTTCTCTAAAGTGCCTATTAAACTCTATAACTACAATTCTATCAGAATAGAATATAGATTTATCCTGTACTGCTGGCAAGTCGTTACAACTAAGCCATAGTGTGAATTGTGGTAGAAAAGTCATTATGTTTTCGTGTAAAAATCTAGCTGTGATTTCTTCCCCACCTGTAAGCTGTTTTATAGCCTCCTCGTCTAACTCGCCGTATTGGTCTGATTCACTCATAGTTACGAACCTCTTACCCTTTAGAGCTGCAAGAGTAGGGGTAGCGTTGTCAGCGTTTTTAGCCTGTCCGGATTTACATATAATAGAGACTGGGCTTACTGTAGCATAATCTCCTAAGAGATAGTGTATAGCTCCTAGTAGGGTAGATTTACCATTTCTAGTAGTCTTACCGTGCAATATAAACATACACTCCTCTTTACTAGAACCTAGTATAGAGTAGCCTAGTGCTGTTTGTAGATAGCGTGCTTTTTCTAAGTCATTGCTGGTCACCTCCTTTATAAACTCCTCAAATCGTGGATATTCCACATCGTCCTGTAATGTATAAGAAAAGTTAGTTTGCATAGTTAAAAAATCTCTCCAACTATGTTCCCTGAACTCCATCTTATCTAAGTCATAAGTGCCATTAAGACAATTTATCAAGTTAGGATTATTATCAAATTGTGTAGCACTTATAGGATAAACTGAAGCGGCGTCTTTCATAAGCCTATCTCTAAAGCGGCGGTCACCCATTCTAATTATAAATTTAGAATAACTTTTACGCTTGTCATCATCGGCTATCTCTCCGCAGTAGAGCTGCATAAGTCTTGAAAACTCTTTTATCTTTTCTGCTGTAATTAATGAGCCTATGTCTTTATGCCATGCACCATTTTCATAAGCATACCAAGATTTAGCTTCAGCGCAATATCTAGCACTACTTTTATATACTTCAGAAAAGAGTTCAGCCATTCCAGATTCGTCCCAAGTATAGCCTGTAGAATTAGTAGGCTTTATCTCTGGACTTTTACTTTTAATATAAAACATTTTATCTGATAAGTCTTCAGATAATATTAATTGTCCGTTTTTAAGCTTAAATAGCTCCTGTGCTTGTTCCATATTCATCTCCTATACCTTGCTATACTTTCTACTATAGACTGTACTTCTCGTTGATTTAAAGGCTTACTACAAGCCGTCTCGTTTACATATAATAACTCTAAGTATATGTCTTTCTTGCTATAGCCTAAGTTATACATTCTACCTGCTAAAGAGGTTAAGCATAAGTTTCTACTACCCTTGTCAATAGGTGGGTATGTAGGTCTTAGCTTTATACAATTACTAGTAGGCTTTTCATAAGTGATATTATATATAACACTACCTCTAGTGGTGTTTTCATTTATCCTTAAGCTTTCTGTAAAGTATTTATTGACTACATAATCTATAGCAGCCTGATTTTCTATAATGGTAGGGTAGATTAGCTTTTTACCTGTCATTATAAAGTAACGCCTAGACTTATATATCTCAACGCCTTGCCTGTTATTCTTGCCGGCAAAGGGTAGGTCTCCTTTTAAGATTATATGCACGCCACGACCAGATTTTGATTGTTCTGTATATGAGTGGCAAGTGTTTATTATATCTATACAAGTAGGTGAGAAAAAGCCGTCCTCGTCATAGCCTATATCAATATCTATACCTACATAGCCGTTGTCATTAAATACATAACCTAAGTGGTCATAGTAGCCTTTACTTACACTCTCATAGGCTGTATTAAAGTCAGCCCAAGTAGTAGGGTCTGAAGAGGACGCTGCTCTTTTCTCGAACGCCCTCATAGGAACCTTAGAACTGTCCCAAGAACAGACCCAATTATTCATCTCTTTTAATTCTTTTGGGATTGCTTCATACATGATTTCTCCTTGAAAAAGTACTTACCGTCTACACAATAAGGGTAGTCTTCAAATGGATTAGTCTTCTTTACCTTACCGTTTTCTAACATATATTCAGCGTGTTCTCTGTTCATTTTACTTTTTACATAGTCGTCTCCGGCTTGCATAATAAACTCTACAAATTTATCTTTCATAGTATTACTCTCCTTTACATATATTTACTATAGATTGAATGGTAGCTAAGATAAACATTAAAGCGAAAACACTCCAAGTAGGAGCCGTTACCCACCACCAAGACCAAGTTATAGTACCGTCTAGTTTTAGAATTATAAATATAAAAGTTATAGCTTGTAAAAGCTTGCCTATAATCGTAGCTGTATCTTTACTCATTCTTTAAGTCCTCGTCTTTTATATATTGTCCATCTTTTATAACCCCATGTCTGTTTTTAATAGTGTTGTATGCACTTTCTACACATTCTACAAAGTCAAGTTTATAACTATAAGCTATTTTAGTTAATTGATAAGTTAAGTCTCTTACAACCACCGATGTATATTTATAATTTAAAACTACCGGAATAAATTCTCCTAACTTTTTAAGCTTATATCTTTTATTTAGTTTTCTACACTCTTTAATAGTTTTATCATCAAAAAGCAAGTTCATTTCTTCTTGTAAAAAGTCCATCATAGTAAATTCATCAAGCATATTACCTATTACAAGCGTTACATATACATCACCGATACTATCGATTATGTTTTCCTTGTTATCCTTACATATAGCCTTGATTAGTTCTGATAACTCTTCAACAGTCTTAATTGATTGTGCCTCTACTGTCCCTTTAGTGTCTAATTCTCTTTCTTTTGCCCAGTCAATGATGTGGGCGTTTAGTTCATTAATTGTCATTTTCTACCTCCTCTACTGGTATTTGTTTAAATTCTGATAAGTCTGTGTGTTGTTCTTCCTTAATTTTGTCAATCTCTTTTTGTGTGAATTGTGTTTTAGAATTATCATATTGTCCCACATCGCTTAAGAAAAAGGTATTGTCGTCCATGTCTAAATTTAAAAAAGCATATTCCTCGTCACAAGTATCATAAAAACTTTTTATTTTTTGTAAATAAAACTTTTGCTCTCCCTCTCTTTCATCTATAGGTGTGCTTGCATATTGAGTACATAAGTCAAATAACTCTTGCGGGATTTGATATCTCGTTTCAGCATATATTGATAAGCCATATTGTTTTACTTCGTTTACTGTAGCGATGGGTCCTATTTCATCACATACAATTATATCTATATCGTTGGTTCTAATTTTAAACCCCAACTCTTTAACTCTTTTAATAAATTCTTTTGTTTTCATGTCTTAGTTCTCCTCGTTTTTAAAAAGCATACCATCAACAAGTGCTTTATCTTTATTAAAAGCTTCTATCTTTTCTAACTTAACAACATCATAATTAGATAATGTGTTTCCAATATCATCAATTAAAAATCTCACAAGCTTTTTCGTGTTTTTCACGGGCGTTCTCAATGTTATCGTGATTTTATATTTATCTCTATCCCTTAAATACTCGTCTATGTGAAACTTAGCCTCGTAGACAATATCGTCTATTGTGTATCTATCTCCATCATAGGTTTTAAGCCACTCATATGGTAGATTACCGTCTTTTTCGATAATCTTAAGCCTATATCTTTTATAAAGTATCCTTCCTGTTTTTTCATCTCTATAATCATTATCTTTAATGATTATTAAAAAATCTTTATATTCTATTGCTCCCATTCTCTAAACCCACCTTATTTCTACATCGTAGTCTTTATTAAACTTGTCAATCTCGTCTTTATAGTCTTTTATAAATTGATAAACATCATTAGTTGTAACTTTTACACTATTCCTGTTTTTACATTCAAGTCTTCTCATACATTGCTTAAAAACTTCATCGTCTGATAACCCGCTATCTAAAAATACTATATAGTAGCGGTCATCATTGTTAGATATAATACATATATAGCTCCATATGTCACAAGTATCTGAAAAGCTGTATTCTTCAACACTTATATCAAACCCTTTATATTTTAGTGTCATCACTCTTCCACCCCTCCTTTACTCTACAACCAGTAAGCTTAAAACCAGGTCTATCATATTCTCCATTAAAAAATAGATGTCTGATAATACACTCTGTTTGATACTCATCACAACCCTCTTCTATTTGTGTTTCTATACTTGCTGTAAGATTAATTGTTATCTTTTTCACTCTCAAGCTCCCTTATAATTTCCTTTAGTTTATTTACAACATCGTTTAGTTTATCTTCTTCGTTGACTGGTATATGCTCTGTATCAGTCTTTTTTAAAGCTTGATTGATTGATATAACAATAAGTATAATAATGTTTATCGCAAACCAGCTTAATATTGATGTTACTATCCATCTCATTGTTTAACTCCTTTCGTTGAACTTCTAATTTTCACACACAAGTCGCCTATATATTTATCCTTTAATCTATAGCTATCACAATATTTAAGCCAACCTATATAACTACATACCGTCGATAAATCTCTAGCATCATAATTAGTCTTTCTCTCTAATTTTCTCATCTTAGATTTAAAGTTTTTAGCAACACGCTTTCTAAGCAAAGTGTAGTCTCCAAAAAATCTATATCCTACAAAATCTACTCCTCTTGTTTTAGTTGGGAATATTTGATAGTTATCTTTAAGTTCTAGTTTTAAATAAAAGGCTAAATAGTTCTGTATTTGATTTAATATAAATCTTAGTTCTTCTTTATTATCAGACAATATAACCATGTCGTCCATGTATCTTATATAGTATTTACAATGTAGATGTTCCTTGATGTAGTGGTCTAGTGTATGCAGATAAAAATTACCAAAATATTGACTTAAATAACTACCTATAGGTATACCTTTGTCTAATGGATAGGAATCAATAATTTTAAATAATAAACGTAGTAGCTTTTCATCTTTAAATGTATTACGTAGCATGTTTTTTAAAACATCATGGTCTACATTATCATAAAGCTTTCTAACGTCCATCTTTAAACAATACTTAGTATCAGCTTCATCTTTTAAATACTTTTGCATATACGCCCAAGCCGTGTGTATACCTCTACCTGGAATACTAGCGCAAGTTTGCTTGATAAATTTATTTAAAAGTATAGGCTCTAGTTGTAATAAAATAGCCCATTGTATAATTCTGTCGGGGAAGTAAGGTAGTTTCATAAGTTCTCTTTCTTTACCTTTATCGTTGATAATCTCATGTTTGTAGTTACCAACTTTATAAGTTTCATTGTCTAGTATATATTTGATTATTCTTGCATAAAATAAAGGGTCTTTATCCACCTTTTGTACTTCTTTATAGTGTGATTTATCCTTTCTTGCTTGTCTGTGCGCTTCTTGTATATTTTCTATAGATGTAATTTTATTAAATAAATTACCATATCTTTTCATGCTATCTTCCTTTATATATAATGTTTATCAACCGAGTTTTCGAGAATTAACCTACCAACACGGTATTTGAAATTCTTATGTTTTGCCAAGAGGCAAGGCAATTATTTACAAATAATTTAAAACATTTTAGTGAGTACTGATAACATCATTAGCATTGTCTACACTGTTCTCGAAATTGACATAGAACGTACTAGCATTAGACGTATTACCATAATAACTACTAACATAAGTGACATAAGTAGTACGAGAAATAATTGCCTATAAATTTTAATTAAAATTTACAAAAACATTAAGCGAGCACTGACAACATCATTAGCATCGTCCACACTGTTCTCGAAACCGACACAGAACGCACCAGCAAGAGACGCATTACTATAATAACCACCAACATAAGCGGCATAAGCAGCGTTGTATATATATTGATAATCACAATAATTAATTGTGTCAGAGCCTCCTACCGTTTTACTTAAAAACCCTAATTCGTTGTTTCCTTGTACTGTTTTTATATAACCATCGATAACTTCGTTAGTACCTAAAGAATACGACTTATAGTTATTTGCTGTGTTATTGAAACCATCTGTATTTGTTTTCATTGTGCCATTTTCTCCAGTCATAGCACCATCTAACCATTGAAGTTTGTTACCCCACATGTCTTCAACATACTGGAATCTCATTTGTTCAATAACCATGACCGTTCCGTAGTTTATACCTTTTCCGTTAGTGTAGCCCGTGTTTTTAAACTCACTACCACCAGTTAGCCCTTCACCAAGTGCTGTTTGAGAATCAAGATTACCATACTTTAGAACATACATAGCTTGTAAAAATGTCCATTGATAAAAAGCTAATTGTTCATATCCTTTGCCATTAGCTTGTGCCATTGTTCTAAAATCACCTATTGTTTTGTTTCCTGTCGGCATAACCCCTTTTATGCTTCTAAGCTTACCGTTTTCTTCATAACCAAGGTATGCTCCTAAATAAAAGGCGTCTCTAGCTTCTTCTCCTCTACTGTGTGCATAATATCCATAATCTGAATTGTTAGGATTGTCAGTCATACTAACATATACTTTATTGTCAACTGTTTTAATGTTTAATCCTTTTCTGCTAAACTTAGCCATTACATCGCCATCGTCTGGTGATAGATTGTTAAGTTCTTCATCTTTTAGTTCTCTAACTTCTTTTCCGTCTTTAAATAAGACAAGTTTAGTCCCGAAGAATTTATCCCATTCAGGCGAACCTTTAGTCATACCTTTTGCGTCATCTTCGTATGTTATACAAGCTAACGGGTCAGGATTGTTTTGGTCTATAACCGCTGTCATTGTTATATATCTAGCCTCAGGTCTTAAATCAGATTTTTTAACATATTCACTTAAGTCAATATCTGCTCCCTCGCCTTTAGGTCCAGCGGGTCCTTGTAAACCTTGTGGTCCTCTTTCTCCAGCGGGTCCTTGCTCGCCGTCTTTACCCGGTGGTCCTTGTATACCTTGTTCACCTTTTTCGCCTTTTTCGCCTTTTAAAGCGGCTAATTGTTCTTTTGTAAAGTCTTCATACTTAAAGTCTTTACCATTTATACCAGCCGGTCCAGCAGGTCCAACATCGCCTTTTTCGCCTTTAGGTCCAGCGGGTCCTTGTAAACCTTGTGGTCCTCTTTCTCCAGCGGGTCCTTGCTCGCCTTGTTCTATCATTGAAACAATTATAGTGTTGTGTGATAAATCTCTTATATTGTCTACTCCTAAGTCGATATTAACAGTTTTCATCGTATGTCACGTCCTTTCTAACTATTGCTTTACCTATAACTAAAGTCTTTACTACACTTTTGTCTTCAGTTCTATACTCAATATCAAAATCATATCTTTTATCTATTAAGCGTTTTGTATCATCATGTGTTAGATTAAAAATCATTTCTGGTATAGTTATCTTTTTCACTAGCACGGCGTTTTCTCTAACAACATCTCTCATTGTAAAAGTTAAGATGTCGCCGTCTTTTAAATCGTTAGGTCGATGTTCACTTCCGCCCTTAACGAATTGAATTTTAATACTTTCAGTATCTCCTCTGATTAAACTAATTTCATTCATATTATCAACTCCTATTCTTGAATTATATTTATTATGTCTATACTGTTGGCGTTATACATTGTAATTTTGTCAGGTCTTTCGATATAGAAAAATGTATTATATTGAAGTGCATCTCTTAGTTCATTACCACTTAAATTGCTTGTAAAATATTCAACATACATTCTACCTTTAACAGTTATTTCTAATTTAAACTTATTCATTTTTCTATCTCCTCTATGTCATAACTTACTTGTGCAATCCTATCGATATCATAAGACTTGCCATTGATTACAATACTAACATTGTCTTTATTTTTCACGGCTTGTCTTAGTGCTTGATAAAGGTTGTTGTCTTTGAGAGTAAAGAATAGTTTATATATTCTTATTGCACTCATTCTATAGCCCTCGTTTCTAAATACATACCTTGTATGTCTTTTGTTTTAAAGGTACTACTAACAACTTTATCTCCAAACTTTAAGTCAATAGTAAGTTCGTCAGCTTTCTTAATATCCTTTGGTAGTTCATCGTATGCTTCGTCATAGTCTATAGGTATTTCTAAAGGATAAGCAAGATAACCTAAGAAGATTGTTAGTTTTGATTTATATAAAAATGGTGAATAATATATCATTCTTTAGTCCTTTCTATAAACTCACAATATGTCTTAATTTTACCTATATCACTATCAAACTGTCCTTTTTTCTTAGCTCTGATAGCATATTTCAGGATATTACCAAGACAAAAATTGATAAAGCCTTCTTCACCTAGCACCGCTTTCACTACATCTATACTTTCTATATCTAATCCGTCAAGCTTGTAGTGCTTAGGATTACTCACATTATCTTCTCTTGCTTCTTCCTCTTTCTCGTCTCTATCACATAAATAATTTACTACATCGTCTATTTCCCATGTGCTATAAGAAAAGCCGATGTCTGGTCTTTCTTCTCTTATATAGCTCGTATAGGCGTCTTCTCTGCTTGCATATCCTTTTTTATCATTGTTCCAAATAGATTTACCAGTTTTATTATTGATAAGGTGATATCTTTGTCTACCTTTTATTAAATTAGTTGCTTTTTTACTGCTAAGTCTATCTAAACCAAAATACTTGTTATTCATTTTTTAACCTAATATATCGTCTAAGTCGTATTTTGTATTACTCTCTGGTCCATTGCATACTTCCATATTTTCTAAGTGTGCAAACTTAAGAGTTTTGTTAGGGTCTTTATTAGATGGCACCTCGTCGTGATATACACTTGCTTTAATATATTTACCGACTAACTTTTGAGGGTCGATGTCAGTTAATGTATAATCATTCATACAAGTTTTAGCAAAGTATGAAAAGGCGTTACTTGCTCCCTCATTTACACTACCATCAGCTTTCATAAGTGAATATCTTTCAGTATGCTTTTGTCCGTTTTCAGCTAATAGCTTAACCTCTAGCTTGCCAAATTCTTCCTTGTAGACAACCTCATCTACTTTAAATGTGTGTTCTCCCTCACTTATAAGTGAAAATCCCTCTGTTAATTTAATTAGTCCCATAATTTTACCTCCTATTATTTATTTTCTATGGACTTAGTACTAATTCTATAACTTGTTTTAGTACTTGCATATTTATCGTATAAACCGTCAGCTTTTAAAGCTTCCTTGTCTATATCTACACTTTCAGTTTTAGTAACACTCCACTCGAATTTATCTCCTAGTAGGGTTACTTTCTTGTCATTATCTCTAAACTCGCCTATAGCGTGTTTTTTTATAATGTCATTGATTACCTTTAATCTCTTTTCTAAGGCTTGTATAGGCTCTGTTAAGGCGTCTATTTTCGATTTTAACTCTTCTCCCTCCTTGATAAGTGCTTTAATATCAGTTTCAGGATTAAGAGTGTTAGTTCTTAATTCTTTTAATATATCAGCGTCTTTTTTCTCATTGTATTCAGGAGATATACCTTGAACCACATGCTTATCCCACCATTTTAAAGCTCTCTTAATATATTTATCAAAATCAGGATATCTCTCGCTTAGCTTGAATTGTCTAGTTATGGTATTGTTGATTGATGGAATGAACTCATCAGGCTTTTCATAGTCTTTAGCACTTAAGAATGAGCAAACCATTATAACCTCGTCTATATCTAGTAAATAAGCATATAGTGCTGCTTGTAGTGCATAGTATTCTGGAATGTCTTCTTCCCAGTCTTCAGCTCTTTTAGTAGTTTTCATTTCAAGCACGGTCATAGGCTTAGCGTTTTCATCAAACAATAAATAGTCCCACATACCACCGAATACTTCTTTATCATAGAAAAAATCTCCTCTAGTTCTATTAAAATAATCAGCTCCATATATATCAGTAGGCGTGATTAAGTTAGTCATAAACATTGATTTCTTCATATATTCAGCTTGCTTAGGCTCTATAGCTTTACCAGCTAAGGTATAGATAGTGTCTTCAAACGGCTTTTGATAAGTTCTAGTTATTTCGCACCAAACCTCAAAGTCAGTACTCCAAGGGTTAAGTCCTAAGATAGTCGCAAACCTAGTCCCAGTCAACTTTTTAGGTCTTTTAGGTGGGTCTATCATTATTCTTTTATCTAGCCATTGCATACTAAACTTCTCCACCCTCTAATACCTTTATAGCGTCGCCTACCTTATTGATTAAAGCTTCGCATAAGTCTTTAGGTATATTAGTTAAGCCGTCAGTTTTTAAAACTACGCCTTGAACAAACTCTTCTTGTCCGGGGTCTAGTTCTTTTAATTTCTTTAGTGCTTCTTTTAAAGCCTTTATTTGTAAACTGTCAGCTTGTTCTTTACTATTAGTTAGATTATTTTTTATTTCTTCTCTCTTTTCAGGTGTTACAGGCTTAGTGCTTGTAATTTTACTGTTGTCTTGATTATCAATATCATCATCTTGAATAATGTCTAGCAATAGAAAATATAGATATCTTCTCATATAAGTTATGTTAGCTCCTAGTGCTTGAATTTCATTCATTCTAAACTTACCAGGCTCTGATATTTGTGTAGTTTTACACTCTACAACCAGTTCTTCTTCTACATTGTCAAGATTGATAAATCTACCGACCGCTTTATCTTCAGGGAATGTTACTAAGAATAAGCAGTTATACTTTTCAAAAATCTTACTAGCCACGGGGACGATATCTTCAAGTTCAAAATACTTAAATTCAGCGTGCGTGTTTATACCGCTCTTTTTCACCCCCTCATTGAAAAAGTCTTGTCTTGCAAGTTGTAATTTCTTATATATGTTATAAGATGTTACAGCTTCTGTCTTTTTTGTTGTTGCCATTTTAAACCTCCAATAATTTTAATATATTTTTCTTAATAGAATTAAGCTTTCTTGTGTTGAACTTAGGAGGCTTAATACCTCTAAAGTCCCTTATTTGTTTCTTCGCAAGTGCTATATACCAGCTCTTGTCAATATCATCTATACTTAGTGTATTCTTGTTATCAACTATACAAGATATAGGTAGTGATGCCATTTTATTTAAGTTCTTAGTTTCTTTATGCACTTTATAAAGCGTGCCGTTTCTATAGTCTTTACTTGCATACACTCGATTACATCTTTGAACTTCTACAAGCTCTTGATTGATTGAGTGATAAACTTTGCTATATTTGTGACTAGCTTTAGCTATAAGTTGAAAACTTAGTACATCTTCGCAAGCATTGATAGTATCTTCTACAGGCGTTCCTTTTACAAAACAATCAACAATCGCTTTAGCTACTATAGTCGCATTGTTATTTACATTAAAAGCTCCAGCGGGGGCTATACCTCTTACAAGATATCCGCCTTTAATCTTGACTTTATCGTTTTCAGCTATTTCTATATAGTTGTTTACATCTTTCTGAATTATCTTTTTAATTTTGTCTTCTTCTAGTTCAAAACCAGTCCTAGCTTGCCACTCACTACATATAGCTTTATACTTGTCTAAGTCTTCTACATCAAGGCTTATCATAAGACCGTCCGTGTTAAGTTGGATAACCTTTACACTTTTACATCTCTTTATAATGTGATTAGTTAGCTCTAGTAGTCTTAATTGTCCAGTTATACATACACTTCTAGCCATTAGCGGGTCGTATAAGTCGTTGTATTGATTAAGGGTTGCCCCATAAGTCGTATTAGCTACAAGTTTTAAAGCGTTAGCCGTCTTTTTATCTCCAGTTCTTTTAGCTTCCATTCTACGCTCTAGCATATCTGCATATATCTTTTTATCAGGTATGCTCCTACTACAGTAACCGTCAAGTGTCATTAAGTGCGGATAGTAACTAGCTACGTCAACATTTCTTATAACTCTTTTATCTGTTGATTCTTCTAAGTAACAAGGTATAGCTCCATGAATACCGCCATAAGCTACTGTTACACTACATTCACCTAGATTAAAATCAATCTTTTCTTTAAAGATTTCATCATCAGGTATGCTTTTATCTTTTAATCTGTCAAAAAATCCGAATATAAAATCAGGTATATATTCTTTTAATAAATTGTCAGGATATACATAATTTCTTTCATCGTTATACTCATGTCTAACAGCGTCTAAGTATACACTTGTTAGTTTAGCATTAGTCATATACAAGGCTCTAACATCGTCTATACCTTTAATTCTACCTAGCATAAGCTTATTTTCTAAGTAACCTTGTCTTAAGTGATATAGCTTTTCAGTAGTGTCAACATCATGCTTACAATATTTTATAGTTCTTTCTAACTCTTCTTGATTAAGCGGTCTGTTAATATTAAAATCTACTTCAGTTTCTTCTATATCCATTCCTAAGTGAGCTTCTATTGCTTTTAAGGATAAGCCTACTTGACAATCATCGAATAAGTCGAATTGATTTATATAGCTTCTACTAGCTTGAATTATAGGGTGATTCCAGCCTATACCGCCTTGAATTATATAATCGTTTACATTCTTAACTTCTTCAGGTGTTACTCCCTCTAGTACAGCTTTAAGTATGAACTGGTCGTAGTGTTTATTATTAAAGCCTACAAGCACAGGCTTATTATCCATAAAAGCCTTGATTTCTTCATAATCATTGTGTATTACAGTATAGTTTTCAGTTTCAAGCTCTTTAAAGACAAATAACCAGTCGTATTTAAAAACTTCACAGTCGAATATATACATATCATCACTCCTTTATAAAATAACATTTATTTTTTCTATAAGTGGTCGACCTCTTAAGAAAACTCTTTTTAAAATAAATAGAATTATCTACAAAGTCATAACATATAGGGTCTTTCTTGCCTTTAAATGTTCTTGCTATTCTTCCTATAGCTTGTGTTACTATAGCGTAGTCCTTTTGCGGACTTACCATGAATAACCTTTCAAGCCGTGGTATATCTAGTCCCTCTTTAGCTAAAGAATAACTAGCAAACATTATCGTCTTTTTACCTTTTCTCATATCTTCTATAGCTTTTTCTCTTAACTTTTTATCACTTGAACCCTTGATAACTACAGCCTTTTCTTGTAATTGCTCTGGTAGACTGTTGTATAAAATATCAAGATGAACCAGCCTATCAGATAAGATTAAGCATGAACAATCAGCGTTTTCTAATATACAATCTCTTATTATTTTGTTTCTCTTTTGATTACCGCATAGTGAACTTATCATTTTCGCATAGTTGAGCGTTCCGTCGGTGTTTACACAGCTTAAATCCATTGCTATTCCGGTAGATATCGTTTTTACGCCTACTTTCATTATCTTATCGCCAACTTCTTCATCGCTTACACTATGGATAATCTCACCTAGTACAGCATAAGTCGCCTTTATCATACCGTCCGAACGATGAACCGTTGCGGATAGTCCGTATTTATGCCTACAAGACAGATTATTAAGTACTTTATAGAATTGTGTCATTGTAGTTGGTGTTCCAGCTACTCGATGGCACTCGTCAACGATAATCACATCAAAATAGTGTTTATATTGATATAGGTCTAATTTACACATAGTCTGAATAGTCGCAAAGGTTATCCCAGCTCCTAAGTTGACTTTACCGTCTGTTATAGTTCCTATAAGAGACCTATCAATGTATTGTTCAGCTCTCTTTTTACTTTGATTTAATAAGTCTTTAGTATGAGTTAGCCATAGCGTTCTTTTTCTAAGTTTAGAGACAAGTGCAATACCCATTTGAGTTTTACCACTTCCAGCAGGGCTTTGGATAATACCATAATAATTAAGTACAGCCTTGTTTACAGCCTTTTCTTGATAATCATATAAAGGTACATTAGCGTTATAATCAATAGGCTCGCTCTCTACAAAATCAGTTTCTACTTGACTTCCGTGTAACATAGGTAGAATATCGTTTATTACTCCAAACGGTAGAACCAGCGTATAACCTCGTCTTTCGAATAGTGATAATGTTTCAGGCGTGTTACCTAGCCATAAGTTCATTCTTAGCTTAGTAGTGAATTCAGGATTTCTAACAGTTAAGTTGTCTCTAGCCCATTGAGTGATTTCTCTTGTTGGATATTGAATTTTAATATCGCTTCCTATTATTGTTTTCATCTTTTACTCAACCACCCATTCAATGTAAATCCGTTTTCAGAAAACCATTCTTCAGTAAAAGTTTTTTTCTTAGCATGCTTAAGGTCGAATAATGAGACCATATAAATATTTTCTTCAAACTTTATAGCAAAATATCCAAAACCGTTACCTCTTTCGCACCATAAATACATAGATAAGTTTTGATTTTCTTCTATCCTACTCATATTAAAAGTCTTACCACTACATACTTTACAGTCAATTAGATAAGCCTTGCCGTCCTTTACAGCTATTACATCAGCGGGTTGACCCGCCTTGTTTTGAGCCATATTATGAACCCAAAAACCATTGCCAAATAGTAGTTCACAAAACTCACTTTCAAAATCGTTACCAAGTTTTCTATTGCTACTCATTGTCATTACCTTTATATTGTTCATAAACCTTAACTACATTTCTTGTATGCTTGCTTGAATATATGTTCTTTCTCCATAATCTTTTAGCTCCAGCTATACCGAATTGATATTGCATAAGTGCTTTATGGATATCGCCGTCAACTGCTTTTAAGTGACCGCTTAAGATATATACTCCGCATAGGATATTTTGTTTAGCGTCTAAAAAATCTGTTACTCCTAATTGTTTCTTAAGCCATTTATGATTGACTTTATTTATTTGCATTAAGCCGTAGTCGTTAGTTCTATTTATTACATTAGCTTTAAAATTGCTTTCTTTTTTAATTAAAGCTAATACAAGTTCTACAGGAACATCGTATTTTTCACATTGTTCAAACAGATAATCTTGAACTTCAAAGTCTAGCGGTACATCATAGTAAATTTTTACATCTTCTAAGTTGATAATAGGCTCTTGCTCTTCAGCTTGAACTTTACTGTTCTTATTGCAATAGATAATTGCGGTTATGATAATAATTAGTGTTATACCTAAGCAGATATATGTTCTTTTTCTTCTTTCTCTTTGTGACATTTTGTTACCTCCGTCCACTCATATTCAACTCCGTATTTTTCAAAATACCAGTCTTCAAACTCTTTTCTATGGTCGTCATCTTCAAAATAATTTAAAATTGTTTTACATAGTTCACGACTTAAACTTTTTTTATATTTTTCTTTTATCATTACTAACTCCTTTCTTTTAACTTATCAAGTTAATTAAAGGTCAAAAAAAATGTAGTTAGGATTATCTATATCAAGCAATTCAACTATTTTTTTAGCCTCGTCTAATCCAAACTCACCATTATTGAGCTTTCTATTGAACGTATTAGTCGCCATATTAAGCTCTTTTGCTAATTTTTCTTGTGTATAACCATGTAAAACCATTAAAGATTTTAATTCATTTGTTTTCATATAAATCACCTCCCTGTTTTGTGTTTTAACTTGTCAAGTTATTTTACATGCTTATTATAAACTATATTTTTTAACTTGTCAAGTACTTTTTTACATTTTTTTAAATTTTTTTTAAATTTATGGTTTACTTTTACACAAAAAGGTGTATAATAGTATTAAAGAGGTAATATTATGACAACAGGTCAAAACATAAAAAAATATAGATTACAAAGAAAAATGACTTTAGAAGAACTTAGTAAAGAGATAGGCGTTTCTACACAAGCCATATTTAAGTATGAAAATGATATTGTTACTAATATCCCACTAGATAGACTTGAAAAACTTTGTATCGCTTTAAAAGTAAAACCCCAACAACTAATATCATGGGCGGAGGAAACAACTAAAAATCACATAAACTCTGTCAAAATACCAGTTTTAGGACGTGTCGCTGCAGGTTTACCAGCAGAAGCGGTAGAAGATATTATAGATTATGAAGAGATACCAGAAAGCATGGCAAGAGGCGGTGAATACTTTGGTCTATCCATTAAAGGCGATTCAATGTATCCTAGAATATTAGAGGGTGATGTAGTTATAGTCAGAAAACAATCTACCGCCGATTCAGGAGATATAGTTATAGCTTTAGTTAATGGTGATGAGGGTACTTGCAAACAATTATACAAGTATAAAGACCATATTGAACTAAAAGCGTTTAATCCTATGTATAAGCCATTAGTATACTCTAATGAAGATATCACTAGTCTACCAGTGTCTATAATAGGAAAAGTAGTAGAATTAAGAGGAAAGTTTTAAATACATTGATTATTCCCTCTAAATGTGTTATAATATATATGATGGGCTTCAGGTTTTGAAGCAATAAGAGGGAACGCTTATAATATATAAGTATTCCCTCTTATCTTTTTATAAGGAGTGAAAATATGAAAGTAGTATTATATTTAAGATATAGTTCAGATAGACAGACAGAACAATCAATAGAAGGTCAACGTAGAGTGTGTAAAGAATATTGTGAACGCAACAATCATGTTATAGTTGGTGAATATGTCGACCGTGCCACTTCAGCATATAAAGATGTTGATAAAAGAGTACAATTTCAAAAAATGATTAAAGACAGTGCTAAGAAAAAGTTTGAAGCCGTTGTTGTATATAAGTTTGATAGATTTTCAAGAAACAGGTTTGATTCAACTTTTTATGAGCATAAATTAGGAAAGAACAATGTAAAATTATTATCAGCTACAGAGGTTATATCAGACGGTCCAGAGGGCGTCATTCTTAAGTCAGTTATAGTTGGTATGACAGAATATTATTCACTAGAATTGTCACAAAAAATAAATCGTGGATTAAGAGAGTCCGCTTTAAAATGTCAATCCACAGGCGGCGTTACGCCTTTAGGATATAAGGTAGTAAATAAAAAATATGTAATAAATGAGACGACCGCTCCTATAGTACAAGAAGCGTTTGAACTTTATGCCAACGATACACCTATAGTTGATATTTGCAAGATATTTAATGAAAAAGGTTATAGAACTACAAGAGGCGGAAAATTTAATAAAAATAGTTTTCATAGAATGTTAGAAAATGAGTTTTATATAGGAACATATAAATATAAAGATTTTGTGAAAAAGAAAGGCGTTCCAGCCATTATATCTGATGAGTTATTTGAAAGGGTGCAAGGAAAATTGAAAAGTCAAAAATCAAGACAATCAAGAGGAAAAGCTAAGACCACTTATCTATTATCACATAAGCTTATATGTGGAAAATGTGGTGCTAAAATGTTTGGTGATTCAGGAACAAGTAAATCAGGAAAAGTTCACTATTATTATGTATGTGATAATAGCAAGAGAAACGGTACTTGTGATAGTGGTAGAATTAAAAAAGGTTTTATAGAAAACACAGTATTTGAGCAAGCTTTAAAACTACTTTCACCAGAGACTATCGATGAGTTAGCAGACATGGCGGTGAGTGAATGTAGAAGAATTGTAGAAGAAGATACAGTCGTTCCAGCACTTATACAAGAACATAAAGCGATAGAAACTAAAATTAATAATTTACTTAAATTCTTTGAGAGCGGTTCAGATTCAATATCAGTTAGAAACAGAATAAATGAGTTAGAAGAAGAAAAAGCAGATTTAGAAACTAGAATAGACATAGAAAAGAATAATTTTATATACTTAAGAAAAGAGCAAGTAGTATGGTGGTTAGAAAGGTTTACTAAAGGCGATATTGAAGATGAAAACTTTAAAAGAAACATATTAAATTTGCTTGTCAATTCAGTTACCGTACAAAAGGTTGAAAAAGGTTATAGACTAATAATAGCCTATAACCTAAACAGTAGTAACGAACAGACTTTCGAGTGTTCTACTACCGACCTATCTGGTGGTCTATATGAGAATTACACGAACACCATTCATTGCGGCGGATTTATATATACTACAGTAGTAAACATAAATCCTATATCGCTTTACAGCTTCCT
>QWCK01001223.1_pt1 | contig 41872 bp, 55 predicted proteins | sample 1972571 | NCBI WGS metagenome assembly QWCK01 (sample SAMN09866710, study PRJNA288562) | Human gut metagenome isolate term2_stool, whole genome shotgun sequencing... | isolation source: gut | host: Homo sapiens | place: USA: California | reverse complement strand
ACTATCTTTGCCATACGAATATATGGGGTAATCACGCCTATGCAAAGATACGACAAACGAACGACATAAGCAGACAAGTGAAAGCAAGTAATAGAGCAGTATCGAGACAAGAGCAAGACAATCGGAATTTATCTCCAGTTGCCTTGCTTTTGTCGTGTTTTTGTTGTTTCTTTGTTGCTCAATCAATCCGAGCAACAAGAAATGAACGCAAACGAACCCGTCAAGCTCCGCAAGCGTAAGACACGCACGGGGCTGTACAGCCTCTATCTAGACACCTACGCCAAAAGCAAGCGCACCTACGAGTACCTGCACCTCTACCTCGTGCCAGAGCACACAAGGGAGGACAAGCGCAAGAACAAAGAGACGCTCCAGCTAGCGGAGGCGATCCGAGCTAAGCGAGTGGTCGAGTACCACGAGGGGAGGTACGGTTTTGAGACGAGCGGGCAGGACAATACGCTACTATTTGACTACTTCCACGTGCAGGCTAAAGACCACAAGGGTAAGACTGTGCGTAGCTGGTACAACTGCCTCCAGTACTTAGAGCAGTACGAGACACGGAGCAACGTCACGTTTTCCGATGTCACGTCCGAGTGGGTGCAGGGCTTCCGAGAGTACCTAGAGGCGCAAGAGTTGTCGCAAAACAGCAAGGCACTATATTTCTCTAAGCTCCGTGCCTGCATCAATCGAGCGTACAAAGACGGTATTATCACGGACAACCCACTGAAACGAGTGAGGAGCATCAAGCACGAGGAGAGCAAGAGGGAGCACCTCACGATAGAGGAGGTGCAGAGGCTAGCGGAGACAGACTGCGACAACGATATAGTCAAGAGGGCTTTCCTCTTCTCCTGCCTAACTGGACTGCGCAGGAGCGATATCGAGCAATTGCAGTGGAGTGACGTCCACAAGGAGGGCGACTACACACGCATAACATTTCGCCAGCGCAAGACGGGCGGGCAGGAGTACCTCGACATCACCCACGAGGCTCGAGAGCTTATGGGAGAGGAGCAGGGAGAGGAGGAGCTAGTATTTGATCACCTCCCCTATCCAGCTAACACTAACACATTCATCAAGGTCTGGACAGCACGGGCGGGCATACGCAAGCACATCACATTCCACAGCGCACGTCACACCTTTGCAACGATGATGCTGACGCTCGGCACCGACCTCTACACGGTCTCAAAGCTCCTCGGGCATAAGGACATCAAGACGACTGAGATCTACGCTAAGATCGTGGACAAGGGCAAGCAGGAGGCGGTCGCTCGCATTCCGTCCATACTGAGCAAGGAGGAGTAACTATTCGGAAATATCGAAGAGTTAGCGGGAGCAACTATCCAACAATATCGGATAGTTGGTAGGCTCCAGCCGTTATTAGGTAGGCTCAACTATCCAGCAATATCGGATAGTTCAAAAAATTACCAGCCTTTGGTAAGTTTCAAGACGCAAGCAAGAGGGGCGCATCGTGAGGTGCGCCCCTTTGTTGTACCATTTTCGTGGGGTCACGAAATTGGTCGGGAGCTGTTACTTGTCGTACCGTTTGGCTATATCGATCAGCTTGTCCCTATAGTTATAGATGTCGCTCAAGTCACCATCGACCAAGTCGACATTCTCCTCCAGCTTATCCTCCGTGATAAACGAGACACGTCGTATATCACGATAGTTAAATCGGAGTCGGCAGACCGTCTGAGTGACCTTACCGTCGAGGATAACCGCAAAGTAGTTCTTCGTGTCTTTGTAGGAGATGCGGTCGGGACTAATGTACTCGCTTAGGATAGCCCGACAGATATGGTACGCATCCAGCTCCTCATCGGTGGTCTCAATACCATTGTCAGCCACAGTCTCCTCCTGCTCATCTGTAGGCTCCTCAGTCGCTTTGTCCGCAGGCTCACTCTCCTTCATTGCGACCTTCAGCCGATCAGCGATGATGTCGTTAATGTAGAGGGATATAGACCGCTTGAGGAGCGGCTGAAACTCCTCGACAACACGCTGAGTCACGATGCCCGCATACAATTGCTTGACGATGTAGCGAGTGAAGTCGGGACTCGGATCGGTTAATTCAGATTGTATCACCGCCCGAAGCTCTCCGAGATACTTCAGCTCATTAGCGGTTGAGAGGACGGTCTCGACGTTGAAGTACGACTTATGAAATTTCTTCAGCTCCTCAATCTGAGCGTCCTTGAGTGCCTGCAGATTCACCTCAAGAAATGGGACGGTGTCCATTTGATTAGGCTTCTCAAGGTCGGTGTAAAACCGCCATATGATGCCATTGGTCAGCACTCCAAACTTAGCAGTCGAGACCCCGAAGTATCTTATGAGTTGATTGTCGTATAGCGACAAATCCTGCGCCCAATGCTTGCACTCAATCAGTATCACTGGTTCGCCCTCTTTGAGGATTGCATAGTCGATTTTCTCGCCTTTCTTCGTACCGATGTCGCAAGTGTACTCGGGTAAGACTTCCGTCGGGTCAAAGACGTTGTACCCTAGAGCCGTAAGCATCGGCATAATCAGTGCATTCTTTGTTGCCTCCTCGGTCTGCAGATTGTCCTTTAGCTTGTCAATCTTCTGTCCGATCTGGAGGATCATATCTTTCAAGTCCATAGTATAGTGTATTGAGTGATTATGCGTAGTAGTTGACGCCAGCGAGGACACGCCACAGCCCCACAATGTGCGAGATTGGGATTTCAAAATCCTCGTACTTGTCATTGTCCGAGTGAGCAATCCACGTTGTCAGACGCTTATCCTTATCATCGTGCTTGTATAGACGCTTGACACGGATAGTGACGTACTCAGAGGGGTCGTCGGGGTCTCGAGTAGAGATGGCGAAGATGTCGCCAAAGCTCAACTGGAGTGGCTCATCGGCGCGGAAGTAGACGGGAGCAACCGCAACGGGAGTGCCACGAGGTATGGTCGGCTCCATTGAGTCGCCAGTCACTTGTATCACCTCAGTCGCCCTGAGGTTCGGGATAGCCCAGTAGCTGGAGATGTACCCCTGCTCCGTCCCGACATCGTTGCCACGATTACCAGCCCTAAATGGTTCGGAGTACATCGGTATCAGCTCCACGCCCTCCTCCATAAGTTTCTGAGCGGTCTCCACATCGTACTCACGGGGCTGGTCGCTAGCCAGCATATCGCCCTCGCCAGTACTAAGCCAACGAGAAGAAACTTCCTCAAAAGCCTCAGCAAAACGGGCGATAAAGCTATCCGTTAGGAACTTCTCATCACCCTTCAATGCACTAGACACGTTGGGAGCAGTAGCTCCAATAGCTTCTGCCAAATCTTTTTGCGTTTTCACCAAGCCTTTGAAACGTAGGTAGTTAAAGGCTTCATTCAATCTTTCTGCTCTAGTTGAATTCATCTTTATAGGAATTTAGTTACCAAAAGGCTTGCACGGTAGGAATTTTATTACTACCTTTGCAGTAACAAAGTAAGGGAGTAGAACCTCCATTACCTAAGTAACACTACAAAGTAACGCAAACAACAAGAGAAAAACAAGAGCTATGACACAGAAATGGGATTACACGGGGATCGAGTTCCCCTCGATGCTGAGCGAGCTGAACGACCTAAAGCACAAGCTGATGTGGGAGCTAGACACGGACGGACTAGCTAACGAGCTACAAGAGGTGGACGACCTAACCACCGAGCCGACACGAGAGCTGGCAGACGAACTGACCGAGCATATCGAGACCTACCAGCAGATGGCGAGCATCTGCGAGGAGCTACGCAGGCGGATCCTAGGATACCTAGGATAACAACTAACGGACAAGACGATGAAACTAGACGAGATCAGAGAGGAGATGGAGAGCTTCGACCTAAGCTGGCGCAAGACGGGATGGTTGACGGAGTTCAAGGAGCAGGCGATAGTCGCCTGCGCAACCCTAATCAGCACAGCAGAGACGATAGGCACATACAGACTAGCAGGGCGACCAGCTAGTTGTGGTATCAGCTCAGAGGCAGAGCAAGCACGCAGAGAGCTATGTATCAAGCTCAGAGAGCAGGCGCAGGTCTACAGAGACTTCGTCAAGCGCATAGAGAAAGAGATTGACAAGCGACTAGACAAGTAACAACTAACGGACAGACTATGACACTAGACGAGATTGGGGCAAAGCTCAAAGAGTTAAAGCCCGAGGAAATGACCACAAAGGAACTGGTCGCATGGAGAAATCAAATGCACACCAACTATACGCATATGATGCGGACTGCTTACGAGCTAGACCACTACAACCTAAGCGGAGAGCCTACAAAACAAGTAGATGTCTGCGACGAGGTTCACGAGGCAATGTTCACGATCTCCTGTTGCCTGCAAGACCAAGCTAGATACTATATAGAGTCGCTTAGAGATTTGGATTACGAGATCGTTAGGCGATTAGAAGCAACCGACAACTAGTAGGCAGCGTAGAGCAGAGACACCATCCAACAGTAGCTATGTACAACCTTTGCCTCTGACACTACGCACGAGAGACGCCACGGGGGCGTCCGTGAGGACTAAGGGCGATGCAAGCGCCCACCCCGTGCGTCGCTACTACCAATACCAACCCAACGACAAGCCAAATAACAGCAAGACTATGTACATCGAGAACAAATCAGACGCATACGCCATCATCAAGACGATCCGAACGCTAAAGACGAGGTGTGCCGTGAGGAGCTATTACAAGCAACTTCCAAGAGAGAAGCAGCTAAACTTTGACGTGATATTTGTGGCGCACCAACAGCTGGGAGACATACGGAGAGCGAGAATCTACAGATGGCTACTCAACCTCTAGACACCAACCAACGACACAGACACGATGACACCCACAGAGGCGATAGCAGAGATACGCAAGCTGAGGACAGACGACGAGGTTAACGAGTACAGCAGGAACCTACCCAAGGAGCTACGATACAGCTACGAGGTGCAGAGCCAGCTCAGACTGAGAGCGATGCTGATATTCCACGAGAGCGAAGACACAACGGTCACACGACCAGCATACGCCTATCCGTGGGCATACAACGACCAAACCAAATAACAACTATGAAATACTTCAAGGAGAGCGAGTGGAGAGACGAGGTCGAGTACCTCGATAGGGAGAAGCACGTCCCCGAGCCATTGAAAGAGCTGAATAACAGCCTCAACATCACTCGAGCCACGACACGAGGAGCTGTCCTCTACTTCTACTTCAGCTTGCCAGAGGAGAGCCAAGCAGAGCGCAACAACATATTCTCAGCACACAGACAGCTGAGAGCTATACGCAAGGAGCGCAGGAGGCAGACGATAATCAAGTGGCGCAATTGGCGCAGAGCCATCAAGGCAAAGATATACCGCTGGCAACTCAAGCAGGAGTACAAGCGGATAACCAAGCACGATCAAAACAAATAAAACAATAGACCAATGAGCAAGACCAAAGAGAAAATCATCATCCCAAAGAGAGATTTCGAGAAGTACAAGAGATGGGCAGACATCTGTCAGATGTACAAGGAGTTGCGTCGGGAGCATCCCGACAAAAGCAAAAACGCCCTACATACCTACATCGGGGCGCAGTTTGGCGTATCGATCGCGTCGGTGATAAATGCTATCAGCCGATGCACGGAGACCACAGCAGTAACACTAACACGGGAGTAAGTACACCCCAACGACTTGCATATATGGAAAATATGTGTACCTTTGCGATGTCCTACATAACGAAGAGCGGTACGACCGCTCCAGCAAGCAGGGGCGGTATTATTGTACCCCTACATAGTTTGTACACCCGTATTGGGTGCGGTACCCCCTTGTGGACGCTTAATGGCGCCACTGCTCTTCGTGAGTGTAGGACAAAGGGACAGACCGCACCCTTTTTCTATGCGGTCGTAACGACTAATCAATCTGTAATGTCCTACACAGAGAAGAAAAGTCTAGCTCCGACTATAAACGAGCGGGGGCGTAGTGGATACGCCCGAGTGAAAGTTTCACCACAGCGCAAGGGGTTGTCACCCCGTCTGCAAGACTACGTCAAGGCGTTTGAGCTGATGCTCCGTGAGGAGCTGAGCGGGTACTGCAATGCACGTCCCCGTCTCTTGTCACGCCTTGAGGCTATCGATGCCTACTACCGACAGATGCAAAAGAACGACTAAACCGACAGACAAGATGAACGAACTACACATCCAGGAGACGATGACCTCCCTACAGATAGCCGAGGTCACGGGGAAAAGGCACTCACACGTACTAGATGCTATCCGAACAATGGAGCCAGCATGGGAGAAAGTCAACGGGACGAAATTTCGGCTGGTTGAATACAAGGACGCAAAGGGCGAGATGAGACCCTGCTACTCCCTAACGAAGACCGAGTGCCTCTACATCGCTACGAAGTTCAACGACGAAGCCCGAGCCAAGCTGATCCTCCGCTGGGAGGAGCTAGAGCAGGAGGCAGTCGCCAAGGCACTTCCACGGAGCTACAAGGAGGCACTAGAGGCACTCCTCGAGGAGGTCAACAAGCGGGAGGCTCTAGAAGCCGAGAGCCAGCGCAAGAGCGAGCAACTAGACGCACAAGCCCCCAAGGTAGCCTTTGCCGATGCTATGCTAGCCAGCAAGACCTGCTGCCTCATAGGAGAGCTAGCCAAGATCTTAACGCAAAACGGCTACGAGACGGGACAAAAGCGACTCTTCAAGTGGCTCCGTGAGAACGGCTTCCTCGGCAAGAGTGGCGAGTACCGCAACATACCACAACAGCGCTACATCGAGCAGGGGCTCTTCGAGCTCAAGAAAGGTGTCCGCACCGATTCCGATGGCGTGCTACACACGACCGTCACCACCGTAGTCACCCCCAAGGGGCAGAGCTACTTCATCAACAAATTCATCCCACAGTGTAACCTAAAAGCAGAGTAACGATATGGCAACAACAATGGAAGACCTCAAGCGTCAGCTCGACCGCATCGAGCAGTACTCTTGCATCGCCAGCAAGGAGGTGCTAGACCTCGAGGAGGCGATCACATACACGGGGTGCGCACGATCCACCCTCTACCGCCTCACCTCCGCAAAGGAGATACCCCACTACAAGCTGGGGCAGGCACTCCGCTTTAAAAAGTCCGAGCTGGACGAGTGGCTCACCCGCAACAAGGTAGCTACAGCCAAGGAGCTAGAGAGCAAGGCAGTGACCTACATGACGCTCCGTGACAAGGGATATACACGCAAGTAAAACAAGCAAGACTATGAGACCGCAAGGGCTAAGAGAACTGAGGGAGCTAGCGTCTGAAGTAGACGAGCTCCGAGAGAAAACCAGTGAACTGATGAAGCGCCTCACAGACCTCTACCAAGTCGATGAGGATGTAGAAGATCGAGGAGCGCACGAAAGCCTAACCAAAGCGACAGTATCTCTGCAAAAGGCGGCATGGCGACTAGGGCATGCTGTGACAGAGATACGGGAAGGACACAAGTTTGAAAAGGCTCTAATGGACTACTACGAAGAACTATTAAGCAGGCTACACAATGACGATAGATGAGATAACAACAGCCATCCAAGAGTGGAGAGGTGACGACAATGCAAGACACTACACGCTCATCGCAGTAGATGACGATGAAGAAATCACAGTGGCGGTGCTGGGTAGCGACTTTTTCCTCGGGTACGCACTAGCATCAGCGATGAGGACAAAGCCGTCAACAAAGAGCATCGTGCAGTGGGCGATGGCGCTCAAGGAGATGGACATATTTAACAACAAAGACGATGACGAAGAATAGACTGACAATGGTTGAAGCGTGGCTCCGAGGATTGGGACTGACACTGCTAGCAGGGGTAGGATTTGTGCTACTCCTGCACGACATAGACGCAGACACCCCGACAATGTCGTGGGGCTGGAGCGTACTCGCCCGCATCGCAGGCGCAGGGCTACTCTACATCACCTACAAGGTCGGCAAGGCTCTCCACAAGTGGGGACTACTCCCGACGATACTAACAGACGAGGATGAGGAGCTATGATAACTGAAGAGCTAAAGCGTAGCCAAGAGAGCTACATACAGCGAGTGCTAGACATAGCAAAGGAGATGCCGAAGGCGTGGTCTCCCGACATACGTAGGCAGTACTATGCCCTCAAAGACATCTGCTACGGACTACGGTCGGCTACTAAGGGGCTAAAAGCCCTGCAAGAGCTATACCGCAATACCGAGCTGAATGGTCAGCTCTTAGACCTCGCCGAGGCATTAGAGGACTACTACAGCATCGCTCGTACGGTATCTGTCGAATCGCTAGAAGAGATGGGCAGGATAATCGAGATAGAGATGCGCAAGATGAAGGAGCAGTGATTGGCAACCCTAAGCCTCCCGAGCGGGAGACATATGCTATACACAACAAACACAACACAGCAATGAATAAGCAGGTACAAGAGATCACGACAGACGTGACTGACACGGGAGAGATCGAGCTAATACGCTACGACTGGGCACCCGACAAGGCGAGCTTTCCACGCCACGCAGACGTGCTGAGATACACGGCATACGACCAAGCGAAAGACTTAGCAGATGCCATCGACAAGACGCTCGTCAAGACGCTCGACCAACTACTCGACGAGACCGACAACATCACAGGCGAGGAGAAGGCACTGCTGAGCAAGGCATTCTTCTCGATGCATAAGGCACGGAGAGCACTCCACAAGACGTTCGGCGCACTATGGGAGTGGCAACTAGTAGCAGACCGCACACCTGAGCGCATGGCACAACTAGACAAAGCTCTCAAGGACTTAGAGGAGAGCGACAGAAACAAGTGACACGTACCCAAGACGGCTCAATCGTACCCACGTCACCACAGACGTGTACCCAAGATCGCCAAAACGTACCCACATAACAGACAATATCAACCAATAACACAATAAAGAAAATGGAAGCAATAAGCATCAAGCAAGGAGCGCACAGCGCACTACTACAGCACCTCGCTCAGATACAGAGCGAGCTGAAAGCACCCAAGGGACAGCGCAACACCTTTGGCAAGTACAACTATCGCAGTTGCGAGGACATACTCGAGGCTGTCAAGCCCCTACTCACGGAGCGGGGACTGGTCATCCTCATCACAGACGACATTGTTCAGATCGGCGAGCGGTACTACGTCCGTGCCACCGCCACCATCTACGACAGCGAGGGGAGCTTCATTAGCAACTCAGCACTAGCCCGTGAGGAGGACGTGAAGAAAGGTATGGACGCTTCGCAGATAACTGGAGCGACCAGCTCATACGCCCGCAAGTACGCCCTCAACGGACTCTTCGCCATCGACGACACCAAGGACGCTGACGCTACCAACAAGGGGCAGGACGAGCCAAAGCCCGCAAAGGCAACAGCACAGCCAGCCTTTTCCGACGAGATCAAAGGCGCACTAGCCAAGGCGCAGACGGTGCAGGAGCTAGTGGAGACCTTCGGCAGGCTCCCGCAGGCACTACGAAACAGCGCAGATGTCAAGAGCTACTGCGCTCACCTCAAGGGCAAACTAGAGACCCCACAACCAGCGACACAAAAATAGACACCTATCTATCAATCAATAGACAGCTGTCTATCACTCAAAAGACAGCTGTCTAATTTCAAGCAAGCAAAAGACAATGAAAGCAACCGATTTAACAACCTCGCCAATCATCTTTGATCCCGAGGCACACGAGTACCTACTCGTCGGGGAGGACTTCACCTACACCGCCTACAGCGGGGTCACCTCCATACTCAGCCAAGTACTCTTCCCAAACAAGTACAAGGACGTGGACGAGGAAGTGCTGGCGAGAGCAGCCGCAAGAGGCACTCGCATTCACGAGCTGTGCCAAGACTCCGACACAAGACCCACGGACAGACGGGAGGGGGACGAGCAATACGCACCCGAGGTCGCCAACTACGAGCTAATCAAGGTGAGCAACGACATCACGATGGTCGCCAACGAGTACCTCGTGAGCCGTGACGACTGGGGCATAGCTAGTCAGATAGACTGCGTGGACAGCGAGGGCAACCTCTACGACATCAAGACCACCTACCGACTAGACACGGAGTACGTCTCCTGGCAACTGAGCTTCTACGCTGAAATGTTCGAGCGACAAAATCCCGACCTCAAGGCGGGCAAGCTATACGCCATCTGGCTACGAGGTGCCGAGAGCAAGCTCGTAGAGGTACCACGCAAGACACCCGAGCAAATCGAGCAGGTCATCAAGGCGTGGCAGGCGGGCGAGACGCTCACATCAGCTGACGGAGACAACATAGACCGCCTCGTAGCTATCGAGGAGCAGATAGCACAGCTCAAGGATGCACTCAGCGAGCTAGAGACCAAGCGCACCCAAGCGCTCGAGCCGATACAAGCTAAGATGGTCGAGGACGGCGTCAAGAGCGTGGATAGCCCCCGCATCAAGATCACACTCGTAGCGGACAGCACCTCCACACGCTTTGACAGCAAGCGGTTCAAGGCTGACCACAGCGACCTCTTTAGCCAGTACAGCACGGAAACAACCCGTGCAGGCTATATCAAGACAACACTCATCTAATTTTTAACGCAATACAATTATGACTATCCAACCAAAGAGCAAGGAAGCAGTAGCATGGACGGGCGAGTGTCCGATCACCTACGTAGACTTTGACACACCACGAGAGCCACGATTCGAGGGGCAGAAGCCCCAGTACCAGTGCATCGTCCTCATCGACAAGCAGGACAAGGCGACACTCAAGGCTATCGGTGACGCTATCCAAGTAGCCAAGGAGAAGCTCACGGACACCGACCCAGCCGAGCCATTCGCTCCATTCCTCAAGGACGGGGACGAGCGCACGGATAAAAATGGTGACCCCGTGGAGTCCTTCAAGGGCAAGTGGTACTTCACCGCCAAAAATAGCGAGAAGCCTAACGTCTACAAGCTCACCGACAAGGGAGCCGAGCCTGCAGAGACGGGCGAGGTGACCAACTGGGACGCAGGGCAGGTGGTCGTATACCTTAACGCTTACGACTACCAAGGACACAAGGGGGTCTCGGCTCGGCTCCTCGGATTTTGCAAGACGGGATCAGTCCGTGAGCCACGGGAGACGATGCCAGTCGATGCAATGTTCGGACATCTCGGTGCCACAGCTCCAGCCAATAGCCAACAACCCCTGCAGACGGGCTTCGACCCCAACGCACAAGCAAGTAGCAACGACGACTTCCCATTCTAGCTATGGTCACACCCGACTCTACATATACTATCGCAGTAGGGCGGTCAAGGCGGGACACTGAGTGGCACAACACAGCGGTCACGTGGGGCAAGCTCAAGGAGCTACTCCAGCACCGACGCACAGCCTGCACCCTTAGAGAGTACCAACGGCTCTCTAAGGAGGAGCAGGGGCGCATCAAGGACGTGGGGGGCTTCGTAGGGGGAGAACTCAAGGCGGACGGCAGGCGCACAGCTGACAATATCAAGCAGCGCACGCTCCTGACGCTAGACGTAGACCACGCTACCAAGCTACCGACCAAGATAGCACCGCACTACGCCCTCATCGTCTACTCCACACACAGCCACACACCCGAGGCTCCTCGCTATCGGGTGGTGGCTCCCCTATCCCGACCGTGCAACGACATCGAGTACCAAGCGGTGGCGCATCGTATGGCAGAGGGGCTGGGCGTGGACATAGTCGATATGACCTCATGCGAGCCGTCACGACTGATGTACTGGGCAGCTGCACCCAAGGACGCAGACACCTTCTACTACCAGCAGGACGGGGAGCCAGTAGACGTGGACGCTATGCTCGCCACCTACAAGGACTACACCAACACAGCCGAGTGGGCAGGCGCACCACGAGTGGGCAGACCACGCACCACACCACGAGGTGCCTCGGCACGCATGGAAGACCCACGCACCAAGGACAACATCGTCGGCTCGTGGTGCCGTACCTACGACTGCATCGACGTACTCGAGCAGATGATCCCTAACCTCTACAAGCCAGCGGGCATTAACAGATACACACACATAGGATCGTCATCGTGGGGCGGGCTTTGCATCTACGACAACGGCACATTCTGCTACTCATTCCACGAGAGCGACCCGATAGGCGGGCAACTGCTCAACGCATGGGATCTCTACAGACTGACGCACTACGCACACTTAGATGCACGAGCAGCCGACACCACACGAGCCGACAGACTACCCAGTTACACAGCTATGGCAGAGTACGCACTAACGATACCCGAGGTCAAGCGGGACTACCTCGCACACACCAAGGCACGCAACACAGCCGACCTCGCAGAAGTGGGTTTTTCCTTTTTGGAAACAACCACTCCCGAGGAGGACAACGAGGATGATCCCGACAGCTGGCTCAGCGAGCTAGCGACAGACGCCAAGGGCAACATCGCCAACACGCTGACCAACTACGCTCTGATCCTCAAGCACGACCCCAACGCTATCAAAGGGAGGGTCGTATATGATGAGTTCAGAGGAGAGAAGCGGGTCATCGGTGACCTCCCGTGGGAGCGCACGGACGGCACCTCGTGGACAGACGCTGACACCGCCTGCCTAGCCCTCTACATAGACCGCACCTACAAGCTACGGAGCAAGGACTATCTGACGATGATGCTCGATGCCGTCACGCAGGGCAACGACTTCAGACGTAACGTGGTGCAGGAGTTTATCGAGCAGGCAGAGTGGGACAGCATACCACGAGTGGACGACCTCTTCATCAAGTACCTCGGCGCCGAGGACAACGACTACAGCCGTATGATCACCCGCAAGAGCCTCGTCGCCTGCGTGGCACGAGCTTACAAGCCAGGCATCAAGTACGACCAAATAACCGTACTCGTAGGTTCCCAAGGCATCGGTAAGTCGTCAATCTTGCGCAAGCTAGCAGGCGGGGGCGACCTCTTTATGGACAGCTTCACAATGGACGCACGGAGTAACAAGATGCAGGAGAGCGTACGAGGAGCGTGGATCATCGAGATACCCGAGCTCGAGGGCTTCTACAAGCAGGACATGAACGTCATCAAGTCCTTCGTCTCCAAGCAGAGCGACACCTACAGACCAGCCTACGGGCGGGAGCAGATCAAGGTACCACGCACCTGCGTCTTCTTCGCTACGACCAACGAGGGGGACTTTCTTCGAGACAGCAGTGGCAACCGACGCTTTTGGATACTCCAATGCGGGGAGCCACAAGCACCGCTCAGCGAGCTGACACCCAGCGAGGTGGCGCAAGTATGGGCAGAGGCTAAGGTCATCTGGGACTCGGGCAAGGAGCGACTATACCTCAACAAGGAGGAGAGCAAGGAGCTAGCCAAAAGGCAGCGGGACTACGATATGGACAACGACCTCCTCGGAGAGCTACAAGCCTTCCTCGAGATCCGACTCCCAGCCGACTGGGAGGAGTACAGCAAGCTGGAGCGACGAGCCTACATACAAGCACGCAAGAGCGGTGCAGCCTACACCCGCACGGAGATGGCAGGAGGCAACCTCATCACTGTCAAGGTAGACGGCGTATGCCCCCGCATCGAGATCTCAGCCGTCGAGGTACTCAACGAGTTCTTTGCAGAGGACAACGGACGGGGCAACGTGCAGACCCGCAAGGCTAACAGCCTCCTCCGCAAGCTGGACGGCTGGACAGCCACAAAGGAGAGACCGATACTCAGTGGAGGGTACGGACGGCAGACAATCTTCAAAAAAGACCTCGGCAATGGATTCAAATAGCTATGGATTGGTCATTGGATTGGTCATTGGATTGGTACCTAAAAGAGTAATCCACCAATCCACGATTTTTGGCTCAGTGGATTGGTCAAAAAAAGCACCAATCCACAGCACCAATCCACACCCTAAATTTTACTACATCAACTACTTAACTACCTCTTTGGATTAGTGGATTAGTATTTCTGAATGTTTGAGGAAAAGAGGGGTTTACATCTGAATAATTGAATATTGGGGTATGTACAGACGGTAGGCGCTCAATACGTGCGCGTGCGAGGGTTACCAATCCACAATCGGAGGAACGGAGGAATCGGAGAGGAGACATTACACGTGCGAGACAACAACGACAAAACAACAACGAGATGAGCAAAACGAGAGAGTATAGCGAGAAGTACCTAGAGCGAAAGCTGGTCGAGCGAATAAAAGCACACGGGGGGCTTTGCCTTAAGTTCGCATCGGTCACCGAGGCAGGCTACCCCGACCGCCTGTGCTTGATGCCCCACGGCAAGACGCTATGGGTCGAGCTGAAGACCACGGGGCGCAAGCCGACCAAGCTACAAGAGATACGACACCAAGAGCTACGAGAGCGGGGCTTTGCGGTCTACGTCGTGGACGATATGATAACCTTAGAGCAGGCAGTGAGAGATGCTACAGCGTAACCAATTACACACCTACCAAGAGCGGGCGGTCGAGTGGATCAAGACGCACAAGAGTTGTGCGCTATTTTTGGAAATGGGACTCGGCAAGACCGTCAGCACACTGACAGCTATCGCAGAGCTCAAGGAGGCGGGAGCCGTCTCCTCCGTGCTGGTGATAGCCCCCAAGCGAGTAGCCGAGCGGACGTGGACGGACGAGATAGAGAGGTGGCAGCACCTCCAAGGGCTGACAGCCGTCAAGATCCTCGGCACCCCAGCGCAACGGCTCAAGGCACTCAGCACGCCAGCGGACATCCACATCATCAACCGAGACAACGTGGCGTGGCTGGATAAGGTGCTATCGGTACCGCTCAAGCCATTCCCCTTTGATACGCTCGTGATCGATGAGCTGAGTAGCTTCAAGGCATACGGGACGCAGAGGTTCAAGGCGATGAAGCACCTCCGCACGAGGTTCAACCGCATCATCGGACTAACGGGTACCCCATCGCCTAACTCGCTAATGGACATTTGGAGCCAGCTCTACATACTTGACGGGGGCGAGCGTCTCGGGGAGTACATAACCAAGTACCGACAGACGTACTTCACCCCAGGGCGAGGTCGGGGGCATATCGTCTACGAGTGGATCATCAAGCCGTGGGCATCGGACGCTATCTACGAGCGCATCGGGGACATCTGTATGAGCATGAGAGCCGAGGACTACCTCACCCTACCGCCAGTCAACTACGTCAACGTATCGGTCGGACTGACTGACAAGGAGCGCAAGGAGTACCAAGACTTCAAACGGGACAACGTCCTCCCGACAGCAGACGGGATCATCACTGCCAGCAATGCAGGCGTCCTCTGTGGCAAGCTCCAGCAGTGGACGGGAGGAGCCATATACACGGAGGAGGGGGCAGTAGCCCCAACCACGCCTGCCAAGCTGGAGCGACTCAAGGAGATGCTCGAGGAGATCCACACGCCCGTCATCATCGCCTACCACTACAAGCACGAGCTAGCACGACTGAGAGCTGAGCTCCCGCAAGCTAAGACGATAGACGAGGCGGGAGTCTTCGATGCGTGGAATCGTGGCGAGGTGCCTATCCTCCTTGGTCACCCAGCCAGCATCGGTCACGGACTCAACCTCCAGCGAGGCGGTCACACGATCATTTGGTACACCCCCACGTGGAGTCTCGAGCTATACGAGCAGTTCAACGCCCGCCTCGCCCGCCAAGGGCAGACGGAGCGAGTGACCATCTACCACCTCATAGCGGACGGCACGATCGACCAGCGAGTGCTGAGCGTCCTCGCTCGCAAGTCCACAATCCAAGACGCACTGATGGACGAGCTTAAGGCGGACAGCCAGACCAAGCACCAGCATCAGCACGCCAGCTCCCGCCCGCTAGCTAGAGCCTCCACCAGCCCCCGCACCCCACCGCCCTTTTGATCCCGCCAAAATTAATCTCAAATTAGTAGGCAGAAAATTTGGTAGTATCGAAAATTCTTCGTATCTTTGCAATAGCAAAGGGGGAGAGATACCCACCCGAGCAACTAACAAGACTAATAACCAACAAACAAATACTACTATGATTACCTACAAGCACTACAACAACTACAACGACTTCGCAGAGGCTAACAACGAGGACTGGCTAGAGAGCTACCTCTACTTCAACAAGCCAAACGCATCACACGATGCAGAGGGGATCAACGAGGCGATGCCAGCAGACGAGCAGGAGGAACTCCGAGAGGCTATCGAGAGCAAGGGGCTAGAGCAGGCACTAGAGGACATCTTCGGCAACCTAACCTGCGTACAGATCGAGGGCGGTCACACGGGACGTGAGGAGGACACGATCTGGTACTACATCAACTAACAGCAGGCAGATGGGCGGGGCAACACGCCCCGCCACTGCTATCTAAAAGGACAAATAAATGACAGCAGAAGAGATACAACGCCAAGCTGGCAGGCTCCGTGAGGAGCAAGGAATAACTAAATACCGAGTAGCGCAGGACGGCATCTTCAGCAGTTGCAACACCATCACACGATTCGAGTCGGGCGAGCAGACAGCCCGACTCAAGTCGGTCGAGCGTTACCTCGACTACCTCGGCTACAAGCTGGAGATCGTCCCCAAGTAGGGCGACCACAACGACCCCCACGACAGAGGAGTGCCACACCACGGCACCCCTCTTTTTTTGCGCTTTGTTACTTCATATTAAATGCGTATCTTTGTGGTATACAGATAGATAGCGCAAACGTAGATAGTGAAACGACAAGAGTAGATAAATAGAGCAGCGGGCAATGAAGTACAAAAAGGAGATCATCGAGGTAATACGAGCGAGCATCACGGCAGGCGAGACGTACAAGCAGGCATACACACGGGCAGGGATCACTGAGAGTACCTTCCACGAGTGGCGGAACAAGCACCCCGAGTTTGCCGAGATGATCAAGGAGGCGGAGGAGACGCACCGACTTTCAAAGCAGTCCGAGGTAGAGGTGAGCGTCCACAAGGCAGCCTGCGGGTACGAGTTTACCGAGGTGAGGACTGAGTACGGGGTCGGAGCCAACGGGCAACCGATTATCACTAAGCAGGTCAAGACGACCAAGCACTATCCTCCCAACGTGCAGGCGGCTAAAATGGAGCTACTCAACCTCGCCCCCGAGAAGTGGGGCAACAGCCCGATGGACGACAACTTCGCAGGTGTCCGAGTGGAGGTCGTCACAGCACCGCAAGAGCAGAGCAAGGAGCAGGACAAGGAGCAGGACAAGGAGCAAGAGGAGCAAGAGCAACAAGCCAAGAGCGACAAGTAAGACCACACCACCGTGCAGACCATACAGACCACCGAGATATACACCCGCCTGGACACAGCGGTACGAGAGGGGTACACAGCTATCTCCCTCCAAGGGTCGGCACGTAGTGGCAAGACCTACAACGTAATGATTTGGCTCATCCTCTACGCTCTACGAGTACCCAGCATCAAGATAAGCGTGGTACGAGCCACCCTCCCAGCCCTCAAGGGGTCGGTGCTGGAGGACTTCGAGTCCATTATGCGCCAGCTCGGAGTCTACAACGAGCGACACTTCAACAAGACCGACTTGGTCTATTGGTTCCGCACCCGTAGCACGATCGAGTTCTTCTCCGCATCGGACGAGCAGCGGCTCCGTGGTCGTAAGCGGGACATACTCTTTGTCAACGAGGCTAACGAGCTAACGGCTATTCAGTTTCAGCAGCTCAAGATGCGTACCACACGCTTGACGATTGTGGACTACAACCCCTCATTCTCCGAGGAGCATTGGATCGCCAGCGACCTCAATCGTGACCCACGCACCTACCACTTCGTCAGCACCTACAAGGACAACCCCTTTCTGGAGCAAACGGTCATAGACGAGATCGAGAGCTTACAGCACAAGAATTTCAGCCTTTGGCAAATCTTTGGCGAGGGCAAGATGGCGCAGATAGAGGGCTTAGTCTTCACCAACGTGACCACGATAGAGAGCTTTCCCCCGCACATCAAGCGCACATACCTCGGCATCGACTTTGGTTTCACCCACGACCCGACCGCCATTGTCGAGGTCGCCTACGACAAGGAGGCACTCTACATCAGCGAGGTCTGCTATCGCACAGAGATGCTCCAGTCAGACATCATCAAGGTGCTGAAAGGCTACCCCCGCACCAAGGTTGTCAGCGAGAGTGCCGACCCACGACTCATTGAGGAGATATACAGAGCGGGTATCAACATCCACCCCGTCCGCAAGTACGCAGGCAGTATCGAGGCGGGTATAGCGTGGATGCTTCAGCACCCCCTACGAGTCACAGCACACAGCACCAACGTCCTCAAGGAGCTGCACAACTACGTCTACTCGCAGGACAAGGAGGGCAAGCTCCTCAACACACCGATAGATGCCTACAACCACGCTATCGACGCCACCCGCTACGTCTGCATGACGGAGTGGATGGGGGGCGAAAAGAAGCCGATTAACCTCAGAAAACTAGCGCAAATAGTATGAGTCAGCCACAAAGGCTCGCCAAGTACAGCGAGCGACAGCAAGCCACCAGCCAGCAGGCTATCGAGCGTGCCACGGACATAATCCAGCGTGCCACGGGCAAGCCACGGAGCTACTACACGACACGCTCCCGCAAGGTCGAGTTTGTCGCCTATCGTGCGCTCTTCGCCTACATAGCAGTGGAGCTGGGAGCCAGCTACACGGCTGTCGGCAAAGCCCTCGGCAGGTCGCACGCCACAGTTATCCACGCTTACGAGAGCTACACCCTCTACGCCACAACGTGGGAGCCACTAGCCACCCTCCGCAACAAAGTCATCAACCTATCCAACCCAAAACGCAATGGAAAACATCGCAGAAATACTACAGCTCGCACCTGCTGATGCGGTCAAGAAGCTCAAGAGCAAAGCCTTCACCCCGCCAGCGTGGAGCGACCTCGTCAAGGAGTACGACCCCGCACAGCACCCCGTCACCAACAAGGGCAAATACCCCGACAATGTCACCCCCGACGGACACATCGAGGAGGTCACACGCATCACGCTCAACTACCAGCAACTAGCAACCAAGCGCATGTCGGAGCTAGTATGCGGTATCCCCATCAAGCGCATCTACAGCCCCGAGGACGACCGCCAGAGAGAGGCGAGCGAGTGCCTCGAGGCTATCTTCGAGCGCAACCGCATCGACTCGGTCAACATCGATCGGTGCAACGCTCTATTCAGCGGATGCGAGATCCTCACCTTATGGTACCCGACAGCGGAGAAAAACAACCTCTACGGCTTTGACAGCGAATACAAGATTCGATGCCAGACCTACAGCCCACGAGAGGGCGCACAGCTCTACCCGCTATTCTCAGAGGGTGACCTCATAGCCCTGAGCATCGAGACGACACGCACCGAGGACGGAGAGGACGTCCGCTACCTAGACACCTACACACGAGACAGCCACATCACCTATCGAGAGGGCAATGGGGGCTGGCAGGTCACCAAGGAGGAGGAGATCAAGCTCGGCAAGATACCCGCTATCTACTGCATGCGCCCCACACCGATATGGGAGGATACAAGTCGCATCGTCTACGAGATGGAGTGGGCGCTCAGTCGCAACGGCAATTACCTCCGCAAAAATTCCAAGCCGATCTTCGCAGTCTTTGCGGACGAGGAGGTCTACTTCGGAGACGAGAAGAGCGAGAACAAGGAGTACAGAGCGGTCGTGCAATACCCCAAGGGTAGCACCGCAGGCTACCTCACGTGGAGCCAAGCAATCGACTCGCTCAAGTTTTATATCGCAGAGCTTCGCCAGTCATTCTTCACTCAGCTCCAACTCCCCGACTGGAGCTACGAGAGTATGAAGTCCACACCGATGAGTGGCGAGAGTCGCAAGCAACTATTCATCGATGCCCAGCTCAAAGTTACAGAGGAGAGCGGGCGACTGCTAGAGTTCTACGACCGTGAGGTCAGCGTGGTCAAGGCATTCCTCGCCACCCTCCGCCCCGACCTTGCGGACGCTATCGAGGCACTCCCCGTGGAGATCGTCATCACACCCTACCAAATCACGGAGCAACGAGACACCATTACCGAGCTACTAGCCGCCAACGGCAACAAGCCCCTCATCTCACACCGTGAGAGCATCGAGCAACTCGGCTGGAGTACCAACGCCAGCGACACGCTCAGCGAGATACAGCAGGAGAGCATGCTCAACGCTTACGAGATAGCGGAGTAACAAGCTAGAGATTAGAAGTTAGATTTTAGAAGATAGAACTATGCCAAGAGGACTACGCAACAACAATCCCCTCAACATACGCAAGAGCCGTGACAAGTGGCTCGGGCTTAGCCCCACACAGCGAGACCCAGCCTTCTTCCAGTTCGTCGACCTCGTCTACGGATATAGAGCCGCAGGCAAGCTCCTCCAAAACTACCAACGGCTCCACAAGCTCTACAACCTCAACGGACTAATCGCACGCTGGGCGCCCGCCAAAGAGAATAACACCAAAGCGTACGTGGCACGAGTAGCCCGTGAGCTATCCACGTACGCAGGCAAGATGATAGACGGAGAGACACACTTAGACCTTATCCACGACAAGGATCTCCTCCGCAAGACCATCATCGCAATGCACATCGTGGAGAACGGACTGCGCCCCACAGCCAGCCAGCTGGAGGCACTAGACAAAGGACTATCGATGCTATGAGCTACTGCGCAGTAATTGCAAAATACGCAACAACTCTACTCGCAACCGTTGCGCTATTTGCAACAGTTACGGGTTGCGCCCCACGATACATACCTGTCAACCACTACATCGAGACGGAGCGTATCAAAGTCGAGCGGGACAGCGTACACTACACCGACACTGTCCGCATTGCAGAGAGAGGCGACACGGTTCTTGTGGAGGTCGTCAAGTGGCGCACACGCTACAAGACCGCCACGGACACGCTCGTCAAGGTAGACACGATCAAACTACCGCCCCAGCTCATCGCACAGCCCGAGCGGAAACGCAAGCCGTGGCTAAACTACGTGGCACTAGCTGCCGCTATGTTATCGACACTGGGTGTAATGTACCTAGCCTTCAAGTCCAAATGAGCAACCAAGAGAGCCGACTCCAGCTAACAGCCAACCGCTAATAGCCAATAGCCACCGCAATGACCCCCAAGCAGTACGACCGCCAGCACCTCAAGCACCTCTCCGCAATGGATAGGCGCATAGACCAGCTCTTTGACAAGGCACTCAAGAGGCTGGCGAGTTACGGCATATTCCTCGACAAGCCCATCGGAGACCAGCCCTTCAGCTTTGCCGACTACCCCGAGGTGCAGCGCATCATCGACGGCATCTTTGAGGAGTTTCGCACCTCCGTGGAGATCGTTATCACTAAGGGGCTAGAGTGGGAGGACAACCTCTCAGCCAGCAAGGCGACCGACATCGCCTCACGCTATGGAGTAGCAGTTGCCCAGCAACGGAGCCAAGCGGTCGCAGGCTTCGCCCAGCGCAAGGTCGGGGGGCTAGACCTATCCCAGCGAGTTTGGAATATCACCGACACCTTCCACAAGGAGGTCGAGACCGCTATGGACATCGCCCTCCGTGACGGAACCCCCGCCAACCGCCTAGCGACCGACCTCAAGCAGTACCTCAAACACCCCGACAAGCTATTCAGACGAGTACGGGACGAACACGGACAGCTCCAGCTATCCAAGCGTGCCAAGGAGTTCCACCCAGGACAAGGGGTCTACCGCAGTAGCTACAAAAACGCTCGCAGGCTAGCCGTGACAGAGACCAATATGGCGTACCACAAGGCGGACAACGAGCGGTGGCGACAGCTAGACTTCGTCCTCGGCTACGAGGTGCAGGTCTCGGGGACGAACCCCAACGTCTGCCCCCTTTGCGAGGAGCTAGCGGGCAAGTACCCCAAGGAGTTCGAATTCGTAGGCTGGCACCCACATTGCAGGTGCCACGCAGTGCCGATCATGGAGGACATCGACAGCTTCCAAGCCCGCCAAGATGCACTCCTCCGAGGCGAGCGCATACCCGCCACGGGACAAGTGACTGAGCCCCCCAAGAACTTCACCGACCACCTCAAGGACAACAGCGACCGCCTCCAGCGAGCCAGCAAAGCAGGCACGCTCCCCTACTTCGTCCGTGACAACTACAAGGTCGGCAAAGACGGTACCCTCACCCCGACATTCGCCAGCAAGACACCGCAGGCTATCAAAGGGAAGAAAGACTTCGTCATCGAGTCGCCACTCGGCAAGCTCCGAAGCGACCCTACGGGCATCGGAACACTTGTCGACTTCGTCTCATACTGGAGGGAGAGTAGGAACTTCAATAAGCGGGAGCAAGCATTTCACAGCATGCTACGCTCAGAGATACACAAGACGGACAAGGGAGGCGCAATCATAATGTCGGGAGCTAAGCCTACCAAGACGGAGATACAGACGGCAAACAAGCTAGTGCAAGCTAAGAACGGATACAACACAATCTTCGTCAGCCCGCACCAAATTAGCAAGCTAAAGGTTATGTTCGGCATTAAAAACAAGACAAACGCAGACGTGCTACTAGTCGATAGGAAGAGCTACGTAGCACGACTAGCAGATCTCAAGACAATAGGCAGCGCATCCCGAGAGACTATCAAAGAACACCTTATGAAAGGCTCTGAGCAGGCTCCCGTGGTCGTACTAGACATTCAAGGGCAAGTCAGGCGATTTGACCTAATCAACGGCATACGAGACGGCTGGTGCAAGGATACCAAGTTTGTCCTCCTAAACTACAAGGGGCAGTGGTACGAGATAGACAAGGGTAGTGCATTTAGAAGAAAATGGCTGGAAGACAATATCAGATAACAAGAAGAGCCGAGATGCTCATCACACCTCGGCTCCTAGATCGTTTTCGTACAGGTGACCCATACCCCCACGCCCATCATCTGCACCCCGAGGGGTGTTGGCGCTTCATAGCCAAATGCGTGGATAAGAGTTTTCTAACGTTGCCCAGCCAACGGCTCCTCCCTAAGGAGTTGCACTGCAAAGGTACAAACTAACAACCAATAATACAACACTATGAACGAGATAGTCATACAGATACCCCTCTACAAGACAGCCGTACTCATCTACTGGGGAGACCGCAAGGGACTATACAAAGCCGTTAAGCGGAACTCCGACAAGGAGACAGCGAGAGAGGTCATCGAGGAGGTAGCACCACACACCGAGGGGTTGACAGTCACGACCTCGGGGCGGACGGTAACCATATACCTCGCATCGCCACCACGAGACGCAAGAAGCGTGGCTCTACTCATTCACGAGCTAAGCCACGCCACGAACTTTATCCTCCAAGAGATCGGCATACCCCACACGGAGGACACCGAAGAAGCCTACACCTACCTGCTAGAGTACATCACGAGAGAAACGCTAGAACGAATCAACCTATAATACAACACTATGAACGACAACAACGCACCGCACTACACCGAGCTACCCATAGCACAGCTCGAGGAGAACAAGGGGCAGATAGACGGGCTACCAGCCAACCCCCGCAACATACAGCCCGACAAGCTAGCCAGGCTCAAGCGAAGCATTCTCGACAATCCCGAGATGCTCCAGCTACGAGGCATCCTTGTCTATCCGCACGGGGACAAGTACATCGTCATCGGTGGCAATATGCGCCTCCGTGCCATGATCGAGCTGGGTATGACCTCCGCCCCCTGCGTCGTTATCCCGAGCCACGTCACAGCAGACAAGCTCCGAGCCTACACGATCCTCGACAACAGCTCTATGGGCGAGTGGGACTGGCAAGCCCCCCAGCTAGAGTGGGACACCGCACAGCTTGACGATTGGGGCATTGACCTGCCCGACTTCACCGACGAGCAGGAGGAGGACGCTATCGCCAGCGAGGACGACTACGAGATGCCCGAAGAGATCGAGGAGGTCGAGACCGACATTCAGCAGGGCGACCTCATCATCTTAGAGGGGCGAGGGCTGACGCACCGCCTTATGTGTGGCGACAGCACGAGGAGCGACCACTTCGCCACGCTTATGGGAGGAGCCACTGCCGACCTCATCGTCACCGACCCGCCATACAACGTGGACTACATGAGCGCAAGGCTCAAAAGTGCTGAGCTAGCAAAGTCAAAGCAACCACGCCACAAAGACATCGCAAACGACAAGATGAGCGACAGCGACTTCCTCGACTTCCTCACAAAAGCATTCACCAACATGGCAGGCGCACTCAAAGCGGGAGGGGCATTCTATGTATGGTATGCGGGGCTGTATGCTAAGTATTTTATCGAGGCGGTAGAGCGGGCAGAGCTAGACTTCAAGCAACCGCTAGTATGGGTCAAGAACAACCACGTAATAGGCTTCAGCGACTACCAGCCCAAGCACGAGCCGTGCCTCTATGGGTGGAAAGCGGGAGCAGCGCACTACTTCATCGACGAGCGAGACCACTCCACCGTCCTCGAGCGTGCCAAGAGCTTACTCAGTGGCAAGGCGACACAGACCGAGCTACGAGCCTGCATCAAGGAGCTGACCACAGCACTCAGCGAGGGGACAGACGTACTGCGCTACGACAAGCCACTAGCCAGCAAGCTCCACCCGACGATGAAGCCGATACCGCTCTTTGGGGAGCTGATCCGCAATTCGTCACGTAAGGGGGAGAGCGTACTCGACCCATTTGCAGGGAGCGGGACAACCCTCGTAGCGTGCCACGATATGGGGCGCAACGCTTACGCTATGGAGTACAGCCCGAGCTACTGCCAAGTGATCATCAACCGCCTCACGGAGCTTGACCCCGACATCAAAGTGACAAACGAAAGACAACGGTAGATAAACGAAATCAAGAAGTTATCAACAATTGTGCGATTTCCTTGGAGCGGACTCCACACGCACTTATCTTTGCACCAAAACAATAAACAACAATGACACAGACCACACAGACCACACAGCAGGCAGGCGAGACGACACAAGAGACGACCAGCCAGCCCGCCAAGACCACCCAGCAGGCGACGGCACCACAGCCCGAGCAGACGGCACAGCAGACGAGCCAACAGCCAACGGCTAACAGCCAAGAGCCAGCGAAGTCGGCATTCATCAGCGACGGCAAGCTACCACAGCAGACCAGACAGACAACAGCTAACAGCCAACAGCCAACAGCTAACAGCCAAGAGCTAATAGCAAAAGTCACCGCCCTGCAGGAACGGCTAGACGCTATTGAGAGCCAGCGCACCACAGAGACACGCACAGCCGAGGTCGAGCGCATCATAGCTCCCCTCAGCGACACACTCAAGGCGGTCTACAGACGCACCCCCTTTGCGACGCTCACCGACAAGGAGTACGCACAGCTCACCGAGACCATCAAAAAGGAGGTCAACGAGCTAGCCACAGCCGACAAGGCACGGGGCGCAGTTTTCAGCAGACCCACCGCCAGCAAGCCGACGGACGGCAAGGCGAGCGATAAAGAGACCGCAGAAGTCATCAGACGACTCAATCTATAACCAACGAACCAACCTAACACCAACAACTATGGCAGAATCAACACTGAATCAGACCACCAAGGTCTACGGAAGCGGTAAAGACGGCATCTGCATCATCAGATGCACCCACGACATTCCAGGCGGACGCACCCTAGATGCGTCTCGTATCCCAGCTGATTACGATGTGATCTCAGCGGGTCACATCGTAATCTCTAAAGCAGGCGAGTACATCCTCCTCGGAGTATCGGGCGGTAAGTTCGCCACGCTCACCGAGGGCGAGAGCTACGTAGGCGTCCTCCGCACGGCTATTATGCGCCAAGACCCCCGTGGTGCTATCGTTACCGCTGGGCAGGTCAACGGAGCCTGCACGCCTTTCCCTATCGACGATGCAGTCATAAAGGGACTCCCCCACATCGAGTTCCTCTTCACCGACAAGAGATGAACCACTAACACAAAACACCTAACACTATGCAAGAATCACTATTCAAAGAACTAGTCGACAAGTACCTCGGGTCAGTCGTAGGAAAGATCATAGAGACCGAGAACGGAGCCAAAACCCCACCCACGCTCCTACACAAGACGATGCTCACCAACGAGTACTCGCCCGACCTCAACTGGGGTGCCAGCACGCTCAACAACAGCGTGGTCGCAGCCGATGTCGTATCGCTCGACAGCTCGCTACCCCTCAAGCAGCGCTCCACGCTACGAGTAGCTACGGGCAAGCTCCCCAAGCTCGGTCTCAAGTACCGCAAGAGCGAGTCAGAGATTAGCGACCTCAACGTAATGGTCGCACGAGGCACCAACGAGGCGACCATCGCCAGCAAGCTCCTCGACGACACCATACGAGCTATCAAGGCGATAGACGTTAGGAACGAGATTATGTTCCTCCAAGGTCTATCCTCGGGCGTCGTCCTAGTCACCGACGAAGAGAACCAAGGGACGGGTATCCGTGCCAGCTTCGGCTACAAGGACGAGAACAAAGTCAAGGCGAAGAAAGCGTGGAGCGGTGCAGGCGCAACGCCCCTCTCCGACATCACGGCAGTCTTTGACAAAGCCAATGCTGACAGCAACCCCATCGCTCACGTCTATGTGGACGCCAAGACCTTCAACGAGCTAAGGTCGAGCGAGGAGGGCAAGATGCTCGGTGCCAGCTACAGCGGTCACGTCGTTACGGACAAGACGCTACTAGCCGTCCCACCCCGTGCTACCTTCCTCGAGGCACTCAAGGACGAATTCGGCGCTGAATGGCATCTCGTAGAGAGCAAGTACCGCATCGAGGGCTTAGACGGCACCAAGAAGCCCGCCAACGCATGGACAGAGGGCAACATCGTCTTCACGCCCACGGACAAGGTCGGCAGACTCGTCTATGGTACGCTCGTGGAGGAGACCAACCCAGTCGCAGGCGTCGTCTACCAAAAGGCAGGCGACTATACACTTATCAGTAAGTACAGCACCAACGACCCCGTCGAGGAGTACACGGCAGGGCAGGCTTTATGCCTCCCCGTCATCGATGGTGCTGACGGCATCTATCTACTCACGCAGAAGTAAGCACTGAGAGATGACGCTGAGCGACTACCTACGTGGCTTAACCAACTACCCCCTATCTGAGGAAGCTCTCCAGAGCATCCTCAGTAAGCGGGGTGCTAGCGACAAGACAGAGTACGAGGCAGGCACTCCGCAATCGCTCCTTGTCGCAGCTGACCTCTACCACTGGCTCTCCACAGCCCCCGACATATCGCAGGGCGGACAGAGCTACAGCCTATTGTACAGCACACGGGAGCAACTTCGCAAGCGTGCCAACGAGCTGTACAGACTAGCGGGCGAACCCGTAGAGGAAGCCACTACCAAAGTACGTTACGGCTACAAGGGCGAGCGACTATGATTATCACGAGTGGCAAGCTCGAGTACAGAGCTAGAGACGGACGGGAGTACGACGACAACGGCTACCCTGTACAGCAGACCACCACGTGGTCGCCAGCGGTGCCGTGCCAAGTCGTGCCACTGCAGTACGACCGCACCGTCCTCTCCAGCACCACCGAGACCCCCGTCATCATAGCCCGCTACGAGGTGCTAATCCACGCCCGCCACTACAAGGAGGCGGACGAGGTACGCATCACCGACACGAGGAGCGGGCAGGTCGAGGAGCTACGAGTCATCTCAGCCGAGTACCTACGAGCCGTAAGCCAGTACAAGCTACTATGTCGCTAGAGGTCACTACCCCGATCGGAGAGATTGAGCAGTACATTGAGGAGCAACTCGCCCTCAAGGTGGAGCGACTCATCAACAGCCTCAGCTACATCGGTGAGGGCGCCCTTCGCATCGCACGAGAGCAAGGGAGCTACACCGACCGCACGGGCAACCTGCGCAACTCCACGGGCTACGTGATAGCCGTAGACGGAGAGGTCATCGCCCGAGCAGGCTTCCGCTCTAAAAACGAGGACGGAGCCGCCTTTGCCGAGACGCTAGCCCGCACCACCGAGGGCAAGGCGGTACTCGTGGTCTGTGCAGGGATGAATTACGCCACCTACGTATCGGCACGAGGATACGACGTACTAGACTCAGCCGAGATAGAAGCCAAAGTCTTAGCCGAAAAGTTACTCAAGCTATGAACCGCAAGAGCGTAACCAGCCGAGAGGTGCAGACGACCGTTTACAAGCTACTCCGTGAGAGCGAACTTTGTAAAGCTGTCAACGGCAAGCTCTACCACGCCACGACCCGCCCCCGAGCCAGCCACAAGGAGGACATCGTCGTCCGCTACACAGCAGGCAGGAGCGGGGAGGTACAAGAGGGCGTGGTGACCGTCCTCATCTACACCGAGCCGATACCAGCGAGTGACGGCACGCCACGAGAGGACATAGCCCGCACGGCACAGATAGAGCGACTAGCGACCGACTGGGTCGACGACCTCCCCACGGGGCGGTACCTCTTCACCCCGTCCGACACCGCTCAGACGCTCTACGACCCCGAGGCGGGACAATACTTCACATCAGTCAAAATCAATTACAAACACTATTAACCTAACACCAAAGCACTATGGCACAGAACCTAGAACTAACATGGGGTAAATGCACCGTCGGCTACAAGATCGGCAGTGAAGCCCAGACGGAGGAGCCTAAGCAGGACTCCACCAAGCTCAACGTAGCGGAGGGTAGCACGCAGGAAGCAAAAATCGAGGGGGGCGAGACCATCGCACTCCGCCGTGACAGCGACACCTACACGCTTGAGTGGGACACCTACATCCACCCCGCCAACGCAGACAAGTACAAGGCACGCATCGCAGAGCCTAACGTCAACATCACCGACCTGACGGTCACCCCTGCCAACAAGGAGGCACTCAGCATCAAGGCACCCACCGCCAGCCTGCACAGCACCTTCAGCTTCGACACGCAGGGCGGTATCTTGATGCACAACAAGGCGACCTTCGTCAAGAGTGGAGACACCCCCCTCTTTGAGCTAGCCAAGGCAACTACCGCCTAATCACAGCCCAGCACCACACGACTAGTCAGAGCGAAGCGAAAACGGGGCTTCCAGCACTAGTCCGAGGGGCGGGAGCTAACACCAGAGCGAGAGGTTAGACGATAGGGAGCGGGGTTTTCTTTGCTTGTTTCTTTTCCCTCGCCACCCCTATCGCTCTAACCTCAACCCATTAACCACTAAGACCACACCACACACCATGCTAGAGACAATTTTTACCGCAGTTTTCACAGCCATTGCAGGAGCCATCGCCACCGTTTGGGGCTATTGGACGGGGCGCAAGAAGACCGCCAGCGAGAACGCTATCAAGCGTGCCGAAGCACTAGACAAGACCAACGAAATCGTTGACAAGCAGGCGGAGAAGCTCGAGGAGCTGTACAACCTTGTCGTAGAGCTCCGCAATGAGAACGCCACGCTCATAAGCCAAAACAACACCCTCAAGCTTAGCGTGGACAACCTAAACAAGGAGGTCGAGTCGCTCCGCCAAGAGCTAGCGCAGTACAAGCACCCAGCCCACAAACGCAAAGCACCAATCACCGAAGCTTACGAATAGCCAAGAGCTAAGAGCCAAAAGCCAACCACTATGATAGAGACACAGACCAGCAACCTCCTCAACGACACCCCCACGACCATCGTCATCGGGGGTGCCACTTATCAGATAGCGCCCCCCACATTTGCCAACCTCGCCCGCATATCCAGCGAGATAGCACAGCTTGAGATCGGCACCATAGACCCCGCACAACTAGCCGAGGGAGTCCTCCGTGAGGCACGCCACGGCTACCAGCTAGCACGCATCATCGCCACAGCCATTGAGGAGACCGAGCGCACCACGTGGTTCCAGCGCACGTGGCGCAAGCTACGACAGCGCATCACCCGCACCACCTTAGCTGGCCGCATCTACAAGACAGCCACACCGAGCGAGGCGACACAAGCCTTCGCAGAGATCCTACAGACGTTACAGCTGGGTGATTTTTTCGCTTTTACCACTTTCCTCAGCGGGGCAAGAGTGACGAGGGCGACGAAAGTGGAGACAGAGACCGAAGCGACAGCCCCTGGAGCCTCATCGCAGGGCTAATGAAGACCTACCGCCTCTCGTGGCACGCTGTCGTCCACGAGATCAGCTATGCCAACCTCATACTCCTCTCCAGCGTCATACCCGACTACGATAGCCCCAAGACGGACGGAGAGACCACGGGGACGCTCCACCTACGAGCAGACGACCCCGCCAACCGAGACCGCATTAGACAACTACTACAGATATGATCCAAGGCAAAGGCGGTGAGATAGCCGCAAGAGTAACCCTCGACACATCACAGCTCGACAAGGACGTACAGCGAGCCACCAGCAAGTTTCGCCAAGTCTCACAGAGCGCACAGCAGGAGAGCAACCGCATGCGGGACGCTCTCCTCGGTGTCGGCAAGGCGATGGGGATAGCCTTCTCCGCACAGCAGGCGATAGCCTTTGTCAAGCAGGTGGTCAATGTCCGCAGTGAGATCCAAGCCCTCGAGGTATCATTCCGCACGCTCCTCGGGAGCCAGCAGGCGAGCGCCGAGCTGATGCGGCAAATGAAAGAGTTTGCAGCCGCCACACCCCTCCAGCTGGGCGACCTAGCCAAGGGAGCGCAGACGATGCTCGGCTTTAACGTTGCTGCGGAGGAGATTATGCCGATGCTCAAGGCGATAGGCGACATCTCAATGGGTGATGCGCAGAAGTTCCAGTCGCTCACCCTAGCCTTCTCGCAGATGCAGTCCGTGGGGAAGCTTATGGGACAAGACCTCCTGCAGATGATCAATGCGGGATTCTCGCCCCTAGCCGTTATGGCGGACAAGACGGGCAAGAGCATCGGAGAGCTTAAGGAGGAGATGTCAGCGGGAGCAATCAGTGCTGAGATGGTCAAGCAGGCCTTCATTGACGCCACCAGCGAGGGCGGGCAATTCTTCGGCATGCTCTCGGGGCAGGGCGACACGGTCAAGGGCGCACTAGCTCAGCTGTCGGGAGCCTTTACGGATATGTTCAACGGCATCGGCGAGCAGAGCGAGGGGCTGATCAAAGGCTCCGTCAAGTCAGTGCAGTGGCTCGTGGAGAACTACGAGACGCTCGGCAAAGTCCTCGCAGGCATCATCGCCACCTACGGCACCTACAAGGCGGTCATGATGACGGTCGTAGCACTGGAACGACTACAAGTCCAGCTCGCACTGGCTAAGATGGGAGGGCTGACCAAGTGGGGCGCACTCCTCGAAGTGCTAAAGGCTAAGCAACTCGCCCTCAACAAAGCGGTGATGGCTAATCCGTACGTCCTCCTCGCTATGGCTATCGTTGGCGTCACCTATGGCATCTACAAGCTAGCGACAGCTGAGACAGAAGCGGAGAAAGCGCAACGCAAGCACAACGAGCAGATGGAGCGGGGCAAGAAGATGCTCGACGACTACAAACAAGCCGTCAAGGAGTACCTCGACATAGTCCGTGACGACACCGCCACACAGCGACAGCGTTACGAAGCGTATGAGAAGCTCATACGACTGATGCCCCAGCTCAAGGACAAGAGCATCGCGGAGATTAGCCAGATGGACACGAAAGAGCTAGACAAGCTCCTCAACACCAACACGGATCTAATCCACCTCCAGCAACTTAAGAAAGAGGCAAAGGCGGCACAGCTAGAGGTCAACAAGCTCCGAGCCGTGGTCGAGGCTTACGACAACGCACCGTGGCGCAAGGGGGCAGACCTGGAGGTCGAGAAAGCACGCAAGAAGCTATCAATACAAGAGGACATACTTCGCCAGAAAGAGCAGGAGCTAGCCGTCTACGAGGAGCAACAGCGACAAGCAGAGTGGGAAGCGAAGACGCAATCCGAGAAGGTCGCATATCTAGAGGAGCAGATCAAGATCCAAGAGCGACAGCAGAGCGTCTACTCGAGTATGCTACCTTCGCAAGCTCGCCAGCTAGCTATGCAGGGCAGGATCTCAGACGCACTCAGAGTGTGCCGTGAGCAGACGGGCGGTATGGCGCAAGGACTAGAGCAGGCAGTCCGCAATACAGCAGGTTTTGCCATACAGATAGACAAGCTCCGTGGGCAACTCGGACAGCTACAGACAGAGGACACGGGTAGGAGCTACAAGCAGGCACTAGCAGACGCATACCAAGAGTACAAGCGCACACAGCAGGCTCTCGAAGACGCCAAGAACAAGCAAGAGACAGACTACCTAAGAGCTAAGGAGGAGGCGGACAACGCGAAGAAAGCTTACGAGGCTCTCGGGGGCAACACCTCGCCACGCACCACCACAGCCCCCAAGCGTGACCGCAAAGCAGAGCAGGCGGAGGAGCGCAGACGGCTTCAGCAGTTAGCCGACCTTAAGGCTGACTTTGCTCGCAAGGAGCTACGCACCGCTATGGACAACGAGCTAGCCCTCCAGCAGGCTCGCCTCTCAGCGCAGGAGGACACAATCCAAAAGGAGCTAGAGCTAGCACGCCTCCACACCGCACAGCTTAAGGAAGAGAACAAGCGACGGGAGGAGGACTGGATCGAGGCGCTCCAGCGCAAGCGTGAAGAGGAATGGAAGCTACAGAACCCCGCCAAAGCTAAGGAGGGCTACAGCTACACGGGCGTCACCACACGGGACGAACTCAGCAAGCAACAGCTGGAGCAGTTAGCCGAGTACGACCGCATCGCCACCGAGCAGGGCGTCAAGGCAGAGTCCGAGGCGCTAGCCAAGCGACTCCAGCAGTTTGAGTCCTACCAGCAGGAGCGTCAGCGCATCGCCAAGGAGTATGCCGACAAGGAGCGAGACCTGCGCAAGCCCGACGGCTCGCTCCGTGAGGGCGTGACCGAGGCTAACCTTGAAGAACTGAAGCGACAGAGCGATGAGGCACTCGCCCGCATCGACGAGACGTGGGCAGAGCGTGAGGAGAGCTACCAGCAGTGGATGACCGACATCGCCAGTATGTCCGTCGCACAGCTAGAGCAGGAGCTGAGACGAGTACAGCTACTCCTCGCTAAGGCGCAGATAGAGGGCAATGACGACAAGAGCGTGGCGGTAATCCGTACACAAGTCGAGCAACTCCTTAAGAAGCTTGGAGAGGTACACCAAGAGGCACAGCGCACGGGACAGAGCTTTGCCGACTGGAGCCGAGCCACCGAGACGCTACGAGCCACACGGGACGAGCTAGACGGCATCGCTGAGAGCATACGACCGCTCAGCGACAGCCTCGCTGACGCTATCCAAGACGTGGCAGGCTTAGCCACCCCCGTGATCGGCATCATCGGCAGTATCGGCAAGTTTGCCGAGATGACACAGCAGGGCATCTCAGCCACCGCCACCGCCACAGAGCGGGCTATCGCTATGGCGGAGCGTGGAACTGTCCTCCTCACCGTCATCTCGGGAGCGTTACAGCTAGCCACCAAGGTAGCACAGCTCTTCAGCAGGGACAAGCGACACAACAAGCAGATCGAAGAGCTAGCGGACAAGATAGCCGACATTCAGTGGCACCTAGACCACTGGGGTTGGAATAAGCTCGAGGAGAGCGCAGGCAAGCCACTAGAGCGCATCAACGAGTGGCTCGCAGAGGCACGACTCAAGGCTTTAGCAGCTGCAGCCGCCACGGGAGACTATGCCAAATCGTGGCAGGTGATGCAAGACATAACAGCAGGCACAGAGCAGGCTGGGCGACGGCTCGCTGACGCTTATATGCAAGCGGACTATATGGCGGGCAAGCTCTTCGGATCCGACCGCTACTCAGAGGCACGCAGACAGCTAGACCTTATGGGCAAGCAGGTTGCACTCATAGCCAAGCAGAGAGAGGAGGAGCAATCTAAGAAGAAGCCCGACCAAAGCAAGCTAGACGAGTACGACCGCAAGATGCAGGAGCTGACAGCCAAGATGGCGGGCTACATCGATGATATGCTTAGCGACCTCCTCGGGGGCGATGCAATCCAACTAGCCGACAAGCTCGGCAACGCCCTCTTCGATGCCTTCAGCAAGGGCGAGGACGCTGCGAGAGCTTTCGAGGGAGCGGTCAACGACATCATCAACAATATGGTCAAGAAGCTCCTCATTCAGCAGTTTTTGGAGAAACCAATAGCCGAAGCGATCAACAAGCTCAAGCAGGCAGCGACCAAGGACGGAGAGCTAAGCATAGACGAGATGCTAGCCAATGTCGGGCTAGTCTTTGACGAGCTGAGCAAGGTCGGAGAGGACGCAGGCAAGATACAAGGCATCTACGAGCAGATCATCAAGGCTATCGGTATGGATCTAGACGACACCCTCACGGGACAGCGCAAGGGCATAGCGACCGCCAGCCAAGACAGCGTCGATGAGCTTAACGGACGAGCCACCGCCATACAGACGCACACCGCCAGCATAGCGGCAGGCACAGCCCGCCTCACGAGCTTAGCGCAGAGCACCTTTGACCAGCTGGTCGAGGTCGCCCGCATGGTCAAGGAGGGCAACGCCACCCGCCAGCGCATCGAGACCTCCACCGCCACACTAGCCACCAAGGTTCGCGACTTCGAGACCTACGGCATCAAGATGAAGAGATAACACTATGACAACACTCCAGAAAGCAATCCACCAATGCAAGTTAGCGGGAGCCTGCGACCTCCTGCGTACCAATATGACCCCGACAGAGCTTTGCCAGCTCCTACGCACCCCGCAGGGCGAGGAGTTTATCCTCAAGGGCTTACCCACGCTCTCCTTGTGGCGACTCATTGGCGAGGACTACAAGGGTGTACTCGCAGCACACCGCATCTACCTAGACGCTGGCTACATCGAGCTAGACGGTGAGACGACACGCACCATCGCCATAGGAGCGACCCACCTACGCATCACAGCCGACCAGCCGAAGCTCTACAACGTCACGCTCATACACGGAGCCAAGGCGGACGTGCTAGCGACCAATTGGGCGGTCGTCAGCGTGGAGCGTGACGCACAGAGTACCGCTTACATAGCCTGCACTGATAACGCTATATCCATATGATCCCAACAGTCACACTCGTAGTCAAGGGGCGGGACATCTACACAGCGCCCGTCATCGAGGGAGGCTTCAGCGACCTCCTCCAGCTCACACAGCCCCGCAAACCTATCACCACCGACTGGGCTGAGGAGCCACGGCTAGACACCGTACAGACGTGGCTACAGCCACAACCCACCCGCCCGCTGAAGACCAAGCTTTGGCTCCCCAAGGGACTATATCAGTCGGACGTTAGATACATAGACACCATACGAGTAGGCTATGACCGCTTATATCCCATTAAGATAAGGAGTACATACGTAGTCGACAGATACAACGATGAGAGCGTCTACGCCATAAGTGGCACGATACAGCAGAGCAAGACACCACCCACCACAGACCCCACAGCAGTCCACAAGCAGACCACCGCCCCCAAGGAGTACACCCTCAGCCCCGAGCGCATCGCACTAGCAACTTTTGGCGCATCACCACTAGAGGGCTGGCGGTCAGCTTTGCAAGACAAGACAACCTACAAGGAGACCAGCCCCGAGGCGAGCCGTGATGCCGTACTCCCTATCCTACTGCAGGGAGACACATTCGCACAGCTCCTCACCGCACGGGACACACTAGACGCACTACTATACAGACGCACACGCAACCAGCTCACCACACCATACGGCACCTACAGCTTCTTCTTCGCCCGCTCTCGTGTCCGTGAGTACAACATCACGGACAAGCCCTACATCATCTACGACCTTACACTGACACTCGTATGACTCTCAAATTCTACCAATACGGCTCCGACCGCCTCGTAGCCACGCTAGAGCTAGACGAGACGCACTCCTCGATCATCGACAAGCTCAACGAGCCGACTCGACTCTCCGCCACGCTCACCAGCGACACAGCACCCGACATCCAGATAGGCGCACGCACCACATACGAGGGCATCACCTATTACGTCACCAAGGAGCCGACAGTCCGCAAGGAGCATAGCCAGCTCTACACCATAGAGCTAGACCTCGAGACTATCATCGGACTAACCCGCCACGTGATCCTCGACAATCCCGTGGACAAGCGCTCCAGCTTCGACTACACCGCCTCCGCCACGGAGCATATACAGCTAGTCGTGGACTCGCTCAACGGCAAGAAGCTCAGCAACGTACCAGCGTGGACACGGGGAGCGACCCGTTGCGCAAACAAGGTTAAGCACATCAAGTACGACGGCATATCAGCGTGGGACGCTCTCCAGCTTATCCGTGAGACCTACGAGACCGACCTCCACATCGACGGCACAGCCATTGCTCTAGGCATAGCAGTCGACAAGCCTAACGCCCTCAAACTAGCCTACGGCAAGGACAACGGCATACTAAGCGGGCTAGAGCGTCTCAAGCACGACGACGCTCCCACTCCCATGCGCCTATACGTCACAGGTGCCAAGCGCAACATGACCAAGGGCAGGCTCACGATGCAACATCTAGAGACGCTCAAGGTAGACAACGGCATCATACACCACGGAGATAGTGCCAGCGGACGCATCTTCCACACGGACAAGACGGGGCAGTACATCTCAGAGTTTACTCACGACAACGGCACCCAGCCCCTATACACGGAGACGACCTACACCAACGAGGAGATCTACCCCTCGCACGTCTCAACGATCCGAAACGTCACCAAGGTCAAAGATCACTACGAGGTCAACAGCGACTTTGACTACTCCTCGCTCCGCATCGAGGGCGAGCAGATGCAGGTAGTCTTTCAGACGGGCAACCTTGCGGGGCGCACATTTGACGCACGACACTACACCAGCACGGGCAGGCTAGCCATCGTCCCCAAGGAGGAGGACGACACGACACTCCCCAACGACACCCTCAGCCCCAAAGTCGGAGACCAGTACATCGTCACGGGCATCAAGCTACCCGACAAGTACATCACGGAGGCACAGCGCAAGCTCACGGACGCTGCACTGCGCCATATGCTACAGCTACAGAGACAGCGCTACAGCTACAAGGCAGAGATAGACCCCGTCTACCTCCACAACAACAAGACCACCATCGGCACTAAGCTAGACGTGGGCAAGTATGTACACCTCACCGACCAGCAGATAGCCGTCGGTGATCCCTACATACGCATCATCGCCAAGCGCACATACCTCGACCGCCCCTACACGCCCGAGATCGAGCTATCCAACGAGGTCGAGCGCATCGGATACCTAGATAGGCTCATCAAGATAACCGACAGCGCCATAGCTGATCGTAACAACATCATAGACCGCATACGAGACAGCCGTGAGGAGCTAGACCTCGTAGCGGGTGCCGTGGAGCGTCTATCCGAGCAGTACAGCATCGAGGCGAACGCGATCGGCTCACCGATCCTCAAGAGCGACAAAGCTCTATACGCCATCAAGTGTCGCATCACGCACATACCCACAGGCATAGACTACACCGACACGCTACTATACTCAGCACAACTAGTCAGACCCGAGTGGTACCGCATCAACCCCGAGGGGTGCGACCGAGATGGGCTATCCGATGAAGAGTGGGCTAACCAGCACCGAGGAGACGCTGAGGTCGTCATAACCCGCAAGGACTTCATCTCCTCCTGCACCGTAGGATATAAGATCCCACGTGACCAAATAATCAACGCTATCAAGTCACTAGAAGGCTAGAGATTAACAATCAAAACACAAATACACTATGGCAACAGATCCAGTACTACAGTGGAAGACCCACGTAACAGACAGCACCGACCAAGACACCATACTTGGCAACCTCGACGTCCTCGAGCAGTTCGCCCTATCCATCAACGGCGGCGACAAATACACGATTAGTGACGGGCAATCCCAAGTCACAGGGACGCTCAGCGAGCAGTTCAACAACATCCGCAAGGGAATCAAAAACGGCACCATCAAGCCGACCGAATGGAAGAGTAGCAAGGAACTCGGGAACATCACCAAAGCCCTCACCAACGCATCATCTGGCAAGATATCAGGTCTCGGTGAGCGACTAGGCACAGCTGAAGAGGGGCTAGAAAACAAGCTCGACAGCAAGGACTTCAGCGAATTCAAGACGGGCGACTTCAAGACCGCCACAGAGAGCATCGCCAGCCACGGGGAAACACTCTCGGGCTACGGAACACGCATCACAAACGCTGAGAAAAAACTCGGCCAGAAACTCGACCTTTCAACATTCAACCAAAAAGTCAAGACGCTCGCCTCACGCCCCGAGCTGGAGAACCTAAAGAAACTCCTCAACAAGGAAGTGTCCCATTGGACAGCCGAGAGTACCCCAGCACCGCTGGAATACACAGCGAGCGCAAAAGTCAAAGCCAGCACACAGCCGTGGGGCAAAGACGAAGACCCCGAGCGACACGCTGACGACCTCTGCACCGTCATTGGCGAAAAACAGACCGACAAAGGCGTCTCCTACCGCTTCATAAAGCACCCAACAGAAGACACCTACAAGTGGCTCAAAGTCATCGACAACGACGGCGCACTGGCACTCGGCAATCTCAAGACATTCGAGGAGAAATACAACAAGCGCCAGACAGCCATCGACAACTCACTCGCAGAGAAACAACCCAAAGGCAACTACATAGAAAAAAAAGAATTCGACGCCAACAACACAAAAGTTGACCAAGAGATCAAGGAGCTAAAAGGCACCTACAAGGTGACCGTCACAACCCAAGGAGAGATACGCAATGGGCAGATAGTCGGAGGGAAAACGTACGGCGGCAAGCCAGCGATACTCCACACCGCACACGTCTATGGTATACTTGGCAACAAGATCACCGATACGAAGATCCTCAACAAACTCAAGTGGACGGTCAACAGTGGACGCACCTCCTTCCCCGAGCAACGCTTCGTCACGGGAGCCACCTGCTACGTCACCGCAGACGACTTCGTGCGAGTTCTCCACACTCAGGGGTCAACCCCACAATTCTACGATATAGAGCTTAACAGCTCATTCTAACCCACCACGTGTAACCCTCTGTAGGGACGCTCGGACGTGTCTAGAGGGAGGGCGTCCGTCCCCGTCAAAGCAAGACGACAACCCGTAGGGACGCTCGATCTGAGCGTCCGTTGTAGTACCAGCGAGACGCCCCCCGAGCGTCCCTACATTTCCCCCTCTAACCTCTAATATCTAAAACCCTATGATCGAATACACCGCACGCATCACATCACAAGACACCCCCCGAGTGGGAGGACGCAATCTCTTTCGCAAAGAATACCTTAGAAGTAATTATATTTCTCTTGCTTATTCGATCCCCCTAGAAGCTATCAATCCTCGTGAAGGAGACAATACTTACATACTATCGTTTGACTATAAGATAAGCCCAGAGGATAAGGCTTCATCGCCTAGGATTACATGTCTTTATACTGGAAACAAAAACATCTTTTGGGACTCCAACGTAGTGCGTGACGGCGAGTGGCATCACAAGGAGTACACGATACAAATCAAGGAGACAGACCCGAGCAAATATCAAGCTCGAGAGAGGCACCATAGCCACCGACTGGACACCCGCTCCAGAAGACGTGGCGGAGAGCGTCAGCACGGTCAACACGAGCTTGGTCTCGCTCGCCAGCACGCTACTAGACCCCACTACGGGTGAGATACACAAGCTGACGAGCCAGCTCACAACGAGCGCACAGCAGACCCTCGCCGAGGCGGTCAAGCGGGCTGGCGATATGGACAAGCAAATCAAGGTCGGGGGTCGGAATCTATTACTAAACAGCGATAGGACAATTGAGATTAATGTAAGTGATAGACAATGGGATTTTCTTCCACACTCACCATCTATTAATCTTAATGACCTAAATGGGACTCCAGTTACAGTCTCTTTTTGGGCAAAATCTACTGGAGGTAATCAGAGGTTATATATCTCTTTAGCAAGTGGTAATTCTTCTAAGATCCGCAGAAAAGAGTGACACTGAACTCAATCGTGTTATATATGCGACAGGCTATACAGGAGGGGCAACAGATGGTATGGTGTGGCTCAAAAAAATCAAGCTAGAGCGAGGTACAGTAGCAACTGACTGGACACCCGCCCCCGAGGACGTGGCGGAGAGCGTGACCTCGCTCGAAAGCAAGCTACTAGACCCCACTACGGGTGAGATACACAAGCTGACGGACTTGCTGGACAAGCACAAGACCGACACCGACAAGAACTTTGCCGAGCTGAGCGACCACCCCCTCACCATAGACGACAACGGCTATTGGCGCATCTGGGACGTCAAGCAACAGCAGTACGTCACCACGCAGTACAAGTCACGAGGCGAGAACGGTCAAGACGCAGGGCGCTACCTAGGCAGGGCTAAGCGCATACACCCCGACTTCAACGGCAACTACCTACTAGAGCCAGAGGGTAGTAGCTGGCAGACAGCCAAGGAGGGAGACTACGTGTATCTAGTCGGAGACCTATCTAACAGAGGAGGAGACAAGGATACCTACTACATAGTCCGAGAGCATAAGAGCAAGACGGTGTGGGAGGTGTACAACATCAAGGGTCGCACGGCACACATCGAGTGGCACGGCACTAGTCTCGTCGTAGACGACCAGCCACCCGTAGACCTACGTGGTGAGGCGGGTCACAGTCCCACCCCCGAGGAGGTACTCGGCACCTCACGCTTTGCTGAGCTACTCGGAGGCGAGGTGACCAGCAAGGTAACCCCATTGTCTAAAGAGATCGACAAGAGCAGTAAATATGCCGTCGATCTAATAAACGAGGCACAGCTCCAACTATGCGACCTACAGGTGCTAGGTATGTCCGACGGGGGCGTCATAGAAGTCAAGCGCCAAGTGGCGTGCTGTCATTACGACTACCCAGAGCGCAAAGTTGGCACAGACTCGACACCGACCATACCCAAGCCAAAATACGTAAGAGCGCAGATACCCCTCACACTACGATCTTCGCACGATGCACTAAGCAGACAAGTTAGCAACCTGCAGGTACAGCTCACCAGTTGCACCCAGCGACTAACAGCCACCAAGCAGGAGCTAGCCCAGCTCAAAGCAGACACAACAATAACACCGATCCTCAACGCAGACATCCGCAAGCGTAGCACCACACTATACCCTAAGTACGGAGATTGGCTACTCACAAGCGACAGCCAAGAGCAGTATATCTCCTTCAGCGGTCTCAAGGCTGAGATAGGTAGGAGCATCTACATACAGACCCGCAAGCGTGCCTATCTCTTCGCCAACGGACACTCCTTCTTCGGCCTGCCAGGCACCTCCAGTAGCGTAGCGGTCAATCAGTGGATCTCTAACAACACCACCTACCGCTTCCTGCGAGCCGACGCCACCACGTGGCTCGTCACCGCCAGCTCCTCCCCCTATCCGTGGACTTAGCGCACAGCCCGCCCGTTAGAAAATAGTAGCGCTATTGTCGTTTGATAGTAGCGCTATTGTCGTTTGATAGTAGCGCCATTAATTTTCAGTCTGCGGGATTGATTCCCAATAGAACTTCTATTCCTCAATCTAAACGCTTGCATAGTACGATTATTTGTAGTATCTTTGTGGTGTCAATAAGAAACAGAATACGATGCAACAGGAAACAGTACAAATGGCGGTAACACCCGAAGAAAAAGAACTGATAGAGAGCTTGAGAAACTACAACCGCTCCTACCCAAACGGATACCCCGAGCTACTTTGGGACTTACAGCAACTCTTTGACTCAATGGTGCGACAACCATACGAGTAGCACACTAGCCCCGCCACACAAGTGGCGGGGAAAACACCTATCAACACTACACCCCTATGGAAACAGTAATAACAACGCCCGAACTCATCACCGATATGAAAAAGAAGATGCAAGGCATACTACAGGCAATCTCGTGGCGAGACTTCGCAAACACTTATTTCCACCGCTCCTCATCGTGGTTTTACCACAAGATGGACGGTATCGATGGAAACGGAAACCAAGGAGGCTTCAACCAAGAAGAAGCCACACAGATGCGAGATGCGCTCCTAGATCTAAGCGAGCGCATCAGACAAGCAGCCGAAAGCATATAGGCGGGGTCTCATCGTCCCCTTATTGACAGAAGTCGCTCTAGCCTATGGAGCGCACAGCCCCCACCAGCCGACCAGCCCGTGGGGGCTTGTCGTATCCAAGCACGACACCACGAGGAGCTATCCTTATCCACAAATTTACTACCTTTGTGGACAGAGCGAGCGACCCCGCCAGCACCCCAAATTTGTACACATTTGATGCTACATTGTTGCTCGCAAGGATGTCATATATGCGTTACTTCGTAATTACTAGCACGTTACACAACCACAACTATCTTTGCCATACGAA
>QWCK01001102.1_pt1 | contig 41910 bp, 44 predicted proteins | sample 1972571 | NCBI WGS metagenome assembly QWCK01 (sample SAMN09866710, study PRJNA288562) | Human gut metagenome isolate term2_stool, whole genome shotgun sequencing... | isolation source: gut | host: Homo sapiens | place: USA: California | reverse complement strand
TAGATTGACGTTCTATCATGAAGTGAACAAAAAAAGAATGGTAAAGTCGTTGACGATTGATGAGAGAAAAATAATAAAAATAATATGGAAAGAAAATAAAATGATGATCGATAGATTTAAAAAGCCTTAACGAAAGATGAGACTCTGTTTTTAGGGTAAAACCGAACATTTGCAAGATTTTTTACTACGTGGTAAAATTATCATATAACATTTCATGAAATTACTATTTCACGAAATAAACTAGAAAGGAGTTTCTATGGCTACTGTCCCCCTCATAGAAGATTATTTAACTTACCAACGATCCATTCGAGCTGCTTCAGAACGAACGATTACACAATACAGATCTGATCTCGTATTATTTTTGTCCTATGAAAAAGCGCGCAAGATTTTACATGTTCCGGATCAAAAAATGGAACAAACTTTTCCAATGGATCTTGACGATCTCGATGTATCGTTTCTAAATTCCATGACACAGATGGATATCTTTGCGTATCTCTCCTATCTCTCCCTCTATCGTAAGAACGCTCCTGGTACGCGAGCAAAAAGGCTCTCTGCCATCCGTTCGTTTTTTAATTTCTATTATAAGCAGAATCTTCTTTCCGAAAATATCTGTGAAAAGATCGACAGTCCCAAAATTCCGCAAAAATTACCCGTATATCTTACACTCGACGAATCAAAAGCACTCATTCACGCCGTCTTAAACGATAAGACCAATGCTTTTTTAAAGAGTCGGGATCTTTGTATCATCGTGTTGTTTCTCAATACCGGTATGCGTCTATCTGAGCTCTCTTCTATTGATATATCAACCATTCAGGAAGATTCTTTGCGCGTTATCGGCAAAGGCAATAAAGAGCGTACCATTTTTTTGAATCCCAGTACGAGAGAGGTTCTGGATCGGTATCTCGAGGTTCGACCCAATGAGAAGACGGATGCCCTATTTCTTTCGACGCGTAAAACACGAATGACCAATCGCGCCATTCAGTTTCGCATCGAGCGTTATATTCAACTCGCCGGTCTCGATCCTACAAAATATTCCGTGCATAAATTGCGTCATACGGCCGCAACCCTCCTCTATAAGTACGGCAATGTCGATGTTTTGTCGCTCAAAGAGATTCTCGGACACGCCAACGTCGCAACGACGCAGATTTATACGCACCTCGACGAAGAACGTCTGAGAGATGCTTTCACTGCCAATCCGCTGGGAAATATGGATTTTGAATAGAACTTTTGTTTGTATAAATACATGTATTTTGCTATACTGACAGTGAAAGGGTGAGATGATGCAAGAATTAACCCCAAAACAACAGGAAGTATTGGATTTTATTCGCGATTCTATCGATAACAATGGCTATTCTCCGGCGATCCGAGAAATCTGTGTCGGCGTGGGACTGAAGAGCACTTCAAGCGTTCATAAATACATTGAGGATCTTGTCGAATTAGGCTTTCTGCGCAAATCTGCTACCAAGAAACGAGCACTGCAGCTGATACGGGATGAGTCACAGGAAAAGAAGAAGACGTTTGATGTCCCCGTGTTCGGGAATGTAGCAGCCGGCCTTCCCATCTTTGCCGATGATAATATCCTGGACACATTCCCGCTCCCCATGGATTTTGCACGCAAGGGAGAACTTTTTATCCTGCAGATTCAAGGTGATTCCATGATTGAAGCAGGGATTTTCGATGGGGATTCCATTATCGTGCGCAAACAGGATGTTGCAGAAGATGGCGATATCGTCGTGGCTCTGATTGATGACTCCGCAACCGTAAAGAAACTGTCTCATCAAAATGGCCGCATCTACTTACTTCCGGAAAATAGCACCATGGAGCCGATTATCGTTGATGAAGTCTCCATTCTCGGAAAAGTGATCGGTCTTTTCCGAAATTTTGAATCGTAGTTGGAAATATTTCTTGAATAGAAAAAGCAACTCAAGTCCTATTGAGTTGCTTTTTGATTTAAAATTTCTAACGAAGCGCGCCGGCTGGCTTTGTAATCATCATAACTAGCATCGCTTCTTATGAAGCATTCACCCAGTCTTTGCGAATAAATGCATCTGCAAGCGCTTGTGCCGTAAGGATGCCTTGTTCAAAGGTCAGTCCGCCTTGATAATAGACTGAGTAAGGCGGACGGATCGGGCCATCCGCGGAGAGTTCGATGCTCGAGCCTTCGATGAGTCCTCCGGCAGCCATGATGATCTTATTGTCATAACCCGGCATATCCCACGGTTCCGGTGTGACATGTGCATCCAGTGCTCCGCAAGCTTGGATCGTTTTGCAAAAGGCGATGATTTTATCGGGATCTCCAAGTGTAATGACAGCGACAATATCGCTTTGCTTGTGAAAAACTTCTTCGAGAATCGAATAGCCCATTTTCTCAAAAAGTTTTGCCATGAGTCTTGCATTTTTCATTGCTTCCACCGTAATATGAGGAGCAAAATAGAGTCCTTGGAAATAGAGTCTCGTGGAATCATACATCAAGCCGCATTCTTTTCCGAGACCGGGTGCCGTGAGGAAATTGGCAACCCGATCAATGAGTTCTTGATTCCCGACGACATATCCCCCGCCCGGCGCAATGCCGCCTCCGAGATTCTTGATGAGTGATCCGGCGACGATATCCGTTCCGACTTCGATGGGTTCCTTTGTCTCGGTAAGCTCTCCATAGCAATTATCGACCATGAGAATCGTACCGGGAGATTTTTCATGTACGATGGTCGCTATTTTTTGAATCGTTTCGATGGGTACGGAAGGGCGATTTTCATATCCGGAAGATCTCTGGATCACGGCAAGTCTCGGGTTGCCGAGTTTTTCTGCGATTGCTTCAAGATCGGGGTGACCGTTTTGCATCTCAATTTGGCGGTATCGAATCCCCATTTCTTTGAAATTACCGTGCGCATCGCCGCTGATGCCGATTACGGTCTGCATGGTGTCATAAGGACTTCCGTTGAGGTACACGAGCTCATCTCCGGCACGCAATAATGCCCGCATGGTTAGTGCCAATGCGTGCGTTCCCGAAGCAATTGCAGGCCGTACAAGCGCATCTTCCGCTTTAAAAATCTTCGCAAAAACGCGTTCGAGTTTTTCTCTCCCGACATCTCCGTATCCGTATCCTGTCGCACTGTGAAAATCCGTGGCTCCGAGCCTGACGTCGTGGAATGCCCGTAGTACTTTCTCCATATTGAACTTTCTGATGACTTCCATTTCCCTGAAGCCGGGCGTAATTTCTTTTATTGTTTCTTCCACCAATTTCTTTGCTTCTAAAGAAGGCTCGTTCATGTTCTCTCACTCCCCCACTCTTTGACCATGTTGATAATCTCATTCATATCTGATGTTCCGATGTCCAGCCAATGGGTCCGCGGATCCTTTCCGAACCAAGTCCATTGTCTCTTGGCATAGCGTCTTGTGTTTTGCGCAATGAGCTCGCGAAGCTCTTGCTCGGTGATTTCTCCATCGAGAAAGCTCAACGTCTCTTTATATCCGATGCCTTGTGCCGCTCGGGTCGACGCAAAATCCGGATACTGATGGAGGAGATTTTCCACTTCCTCAACAAGCCCCTCCTCCATCATCCGATCCACGCGATCGTTGATTCTTTCATAAACCGTTTCACGATCTCCCGTAAGTCCGATGATCAGGGCGTCGATGTCTTCTCTCGGAGCGCGCATCCCTGAGATTTGTTCGCTCATTGGCTTGCCGGTCTCTTCATAAATCTCGAGAGCCCTGAGGACCCGCCTCGTATTATTGGGATGAATGCGATCTTTTTGCGCCGGATCGACCTGTAATAATCGTTTGAAAAGTGCATCTTTCCCATTTTTATCCAGAAAGTTTTGCCATTTTGTGCGAATTTCCGGTTTGCGCTCGCCCATAAATTGGAGATCATAGAGAATGGCGTTGGCGTAGAGCCCCGTTCCGCCGACAAAAAGCGGAATCCTTCCGGAATTTGCAATACGTTCAGCAATTTCTCCCGCCTGATTGCGATACTCCCAAGAAGAAAAGAGTTCAATCGGCTCCACGACATCGATCATGTGATGCTTGATCCCTCTCGTTTCTTCGGGGTTAATCTTCGCGGTTCCGATGTCCATGCCGCGGTAAATCTGCATGGAGTCACAGGAGATAATCTCCGTGTCGAGTGCCTCAGCAAGGGTAAGACTCAGTTCCGTCTTTCCGACGCCGGTCGGTCCGACAATACAGATTACTTTCATCATTTTTGCCTCATAAACATGCGTTCCAACTCGTCGCGTGTCAATTTGATCAGTGTGGGACGTCCATGTGGACAGGTATAGGGATTCTCGGCTTTGGCCAACAGTTCCATAAGTTTTTGATTCTCAGGTGCTGAGAGAATATTCCCGCCTTTCACCGCCTTCTTGCACGACATCATGATAATCCTCGCATCGACGCTCCCAGGATCGGAATCACCGATCTCCGCCATGGCGTCGATGACCTCACGGATCATCTCTTCACCGCGCGGATAACCGAGCACGATCGGTACCGCTGTAAGAGCGATTGCTTTTCCGCCAAAAGGTCGAAACTCATATCCGAGTCTCTCTAAAGTCTCACGGTGTTTCTCGCAGAGTTCCACTTCGTCTGCGCGAAGTTCAAGTACCATCGGAGCGAGTAACATCTGTTTCTCGACAGCCGCTTCTTGAAACTCCCTCGAATAGGTCTCGTAGAGGATCCTTTCGTGTGCGGCGTGTTGGTCAATGAGGACGATCTCATCCTCATCCGGTAATTCTCCTAGGATATACGTGTGAAAGAGCACGCCGATGATGCGAATGGATTCAAAAAAGATCCTCTTTTTCTCTTCATCGCTTCGGGGTGCAGTCTCCGGACGAAAATCCAGTGTGCCCGGTTCCGTTACCGATGAAAAATCAAAACGAATCGGAGCGGGTTTTTCGCGCGTGACCTGATACGTCGAAGCCGGTTCGCGAACCGTCCGTGGTGGTGTCAAAGCGTCAAGACGCGCTTTGAGCTCTTCTACGCTGCCATCTTTGACAGCACGACGATATTCACTCAGCGGAATGGAACCGCGAATCTCGGGCCTCTCAAAAGTGCGTACTTCGTGTGTTTCAAAGAGTGCGTCATGTACGCCTTTCTCAAAATCGTCGAATACACTTTCATCAAAGCTCCATTTGATTCTCTCTTTGCCGGGATGGATATTGATATCAATCTTATCGCTATCGACGTCAAAAAAGAGCACAAAAGCCGGAAAACGTCCATTGGGAATGAGTCCCTTATACTGTCTCTCCACGCGTTTTGCAATCTCTTCGTCTTTTACAAATCGATCGTTCACGAAGATATATTGCAATCCGCGATTTCCGCGATAATAAAGCGCATTGGAAAGATACGCGTGTACTTTGATAGTTTCATTCTGAAAATCAAGTTCCTTGATATTGTCCGCGTAGGCGTCACCGAAGAGCCTTCGAATCGTACGCTTGAGATCGTCCTGAGTCCCCGTGCGAAAGATTTCTTTTCCGTCCTTCACATAGACCATTCCGACATCGGTATGCGCTACGGCAAGTTTTTGGAGAATATCCCCCACCGCCATAGACTCGGCACTGCTCGATTTTAAGAATTTGCGCCGAACGGGAATCGTGTCAAATAGATTTTCACAGCGGACCGTCGTACCCTTGTTCATGGCAACCTGGGATTTCTCAACGAGTTTTCCGTCATGATACTTAAGTGAAATTCCGACCGGAGCATCCTCTGTTTTACTCATCAAAGTAAAATCGGTAACCAGGCAAATGCTCGCAAGCGCCTCCCCTCGAAATCCCATCGTCTCAAGGTAATCCAGGTCCTCGAGTTTGGTGAGCTTGGATGTGGCATGCGCAAGAACTGCCGTTTCCATTTCGTCTTCGGGGATGCCCGATCCGTTGTCACTGACCTCGATAAGATCGATCCCGCCGTTTTGAATTTCCACGCGAATAAAATCAGCGCCGGCATCAACGGCGTTCTCAACCAGTTCTTTTACAATGTTCGCGGGGCGATGAATTACCTCACCCGCAGCAATCTTCGCGACTGTTTTGGGATCTAATACTTTAATCTTCATCGGATTCCTCCAGGATCTTATTCGCTTCACGAACCAATCGATCGAGCTCGATGAGCGCTTGAAGTGGCCTCATTTCGTCCGTTTCGATCTTTGTCATTCGTTCTATGAAGGCCATCTTGGCATAATCTTGCAAGGCCATTTGAGAAGGCGAATGTTGGCTCACCTCGACGTTCTCCCGGCCATGCGGTTTCTCCTCGATTTCCCGTAAAATCGTCTTCGCACGACTCAGGACTTCATCCGGAAAACCTGCAAGGCGCGCGACTTCGATACCGTAGCTCTTGTCGCTTTTGCCCGGAACAATTTTGTGCAGAAAGAGAATCTCATCGCGCCGTTCAATGACATTGACTTTTTGATTGATAATATCCGAAAATTCACTTTCAAGCTCCGTCAATTCGTGATAATGCGTCGAAAAAAGTGTCTTCGCGTGAAGTTCCGTGGCGAGGTGCTCAACAATCGCTCTCGCTATGGATAGTCCGTCATAGGTGGACGTCCCTCTTCCGATTTCGTCGAGCAGGATAAAACTGTCTTTTGTTGCGTATTTGAGAATCTCAGCCGATTCTTTCATCTCGACCATAAAGGTGCTTTCCCCGCGGGAAAGATTGTCCGATGCGCCGATACGTGTAAAGATGCGGTCCACAATGGGAACGACGGCGCGTTTTGCCGGGACGAAAGAACCGATTTGTGCGAGCAAAATAATGAGGGCATTTTGCCGCATATAGGTAGATTTCCCGCTCATATTGGGGCCGGTAATGATGTGAATATGGGGATCTTCTTTCCCGATCCTTAAATCATTCGGGATGAAATCCGCCGCAATTGTGCGTTCCACGACCGGGTGTCGACCGTCTTCGATATCGAGGGTCCCGTCCGTCGTAATCTCGGGCCTTACATAATCGTAGTCTCTCGCAATATTGGCAAGTGCAGAAGCAACATCCATTCTTGCAATAATCTTCGCACACGTGAGCAGTCGTGTGAGCTCTGCTAAGATGGAATCCCGCACTTTGCCGAAGATTTCATATTCCAGAGCGATAATCTGATCTTCGCTCCCGAGGATCATATCCTGAATATGGATCAGTTCTTCCGTTACATAGCGGTCTGAATTGGTGAGGGTCTGTATCTTTTTATAATCATCGCCAATCTTCGACTGATTCGATTTCGTAACGTCGATGAAATAGCCTGCTTTTTTGTGGAATACAATTTTGAGATTGCGGATTCCCGTGCGCTCCCGCTCGTTTTGTTCGTATTCGAGGAGGAGTTTCTTTCCTTTGACAGAAGCGCTACGGAGTTCATCCAATGACGCATCGTAGCCGGTCTTGATCAGGCCGCCTTCGGTGATTGTGAGTGGCGGCGCATCGACAATGGCATCTTCAATGAGCGTCCGGATATCATGCATCGGATCCAAGGAATCATGTAAACTTGCAAGGGCTCCGTCTCGCCCGGCAAGGAGATCTTTCATCATCGGAATCGGAATGAGCGAGAGTTTCAAGGCAATGAGATCTTTTCCCGTGGCACGTCCATATGAAATTTTGGATAAAATCCTTTCCAAATCATAGACTTCATTCAGAAGAGCGCGCACGCCGTCCATGAGCTCGCTGTCCGAGTAGAAAGCTTCGACAAGATCCAGGCGTGAAGAGATGAGGTGCGGATCCCGAAGCGGTCGCTCGAGATAACTGTGCAAGAGCCTCCCTCCCATCGCCGTTCGCGTGTCGTCGATGACACCGAGCAAAGAATATTTTCCGGAAGCATCATGGAGGCTTGCGAAGATTTCGAGATTGCGAACTGCATCGCGATCCAATGTGAGATAAGCCTCTATCTCATAATAGGAAACATTTTGAAAATGAGCGATATTCGTATCAAAGCGGAAAATATAGGAGAACAAACCCGCCAATGCACGCATGGCAAGTTTCTTTGTCTTGAGATTTGCAGGAATTTCGATCCTCAATTCTTTGGCACGCGAAATAATATCCAGATCAAAATCCGCTTTCCTTGTAATCAGAGCGTGTAGATCCGACTGCATCGTCAGGATGAGAGCATCGTCGACGTTTGTATCTACGAGGATTTCTTTCGCACCGGATCTCGAAATTTCATTCAAAACCATGTGGAGGCCCTCATCATAATCCGGGAAATATTCGGTCATCTTGAGCTCCCCGGTCGAAATATCGCCAAAAGCAAGACCAAAACCATAGTCCGTCTGTACAAGCGATACCAAGAAATTGTTCTTTTTGGCCTCGAGATGATCGGAATCGACATTCATGCCGGGTGAAAAAGTGCGCACGACTTCTCGCTTGACAAGACCTTTTGCTTTCTTGGGATCTTCGGTCTGTTCGCAGAGTGCGACCTTATATCCCATCGTAATCAGACGCGAAATATACTCATCCGCGACATGGTAAGGGACCCCGCACATGGGTGATTGTTGTTCCAGACCGCAGTCTCTTTTCGTGAGTGCAATTTCAAGCGCCTTCGATCCTTCGAGTGCATCTTCAAAAAACAGCTCATAAAAATCACCCAGTCGATAGAATAGAAGATAATCCTCATATTGACGCTTGATCTTAAGATATTGCTGCATCATAGGCGTCAGGTCTTCGATTTTCAGATCTTTCGTGTGCATACAATTTCTCCTTCAAGCGCAAACGAGCCTGCTTTATCGATTCTTACCGTGACAAATTGACCGACGAGATCATCACTCCCCGGAAAATGAACGAGTTTAAAAGTGTCCGTCCTGCCGCTCATCATATTTTCGTTGTTCTTGGAAACTCCTTCAACTAAGACGTCGACCTCTCTTCCGAGATAGGCTTTGTTCTTTTCAAGGAATGAGACATACATGTGATCCAAGAGCGTATTAAATCGTCTGAGCTTTACTTCGCGCGGCGTATCATCTTCCATCCGCGCTGCCGCGGTCCCTGGTCTCGCGGAATACAGGAACATAAATCCTTGGTCATATCCGACTTCATCGATCAAGTCGATGGTTTCATTAAAATCTTCTTCGGTTTCACCCGGAAAGCCGACGATAATATCCGTCGAAAGCGAAAGGTCCGGGATCTTCTCCTTCATTTTGTGGACGAGATCGAGATAATAAGCGCGCGTATAATGACGATTCATAAGACGAAGGATGCGATCCGACCCCGACTGCACCGGAAGATGAAAATGAGGCGAAATACGACGTTCTCGCGCCATCAGTTCGATCAGTTCATCGGGACAATCCTTTGGATGCGAGGTCATGAAGCGAATGCGTTCGATGCCGTCTATCTCGAGAATGCGCTCAAGCAATGTTGTAAAATCCGTGGGCTCCTCCAGGGTCTTTCCATAGGAATTGACATTTTGCCCGAGGAGCATGATTTCATGATATCCTGTGTCACGCATCGAACGGATTTCATCGAGGATGTTCTCCGTCTCACGACTGATTTCTTTTCCTCTCACATGAGGAACGATGCAATAGGTGCAGAAATTTTCACAGCCATACATGATATTGATGTATGCGCGTGTTTTCTCTCCGTGCACGACTTCATGCGTATTCTCTACGATTTTCATGTCGGTAAAGGTCTCAACGATTTTCTTGCCGCTCTTTAAATGATCAACCAACAGCGTCGGCAAGGCATTGATATTGTTCGTACCGAACATGAGATCCACGTGTTCGTGCTTCCGCCCGATCTCATTGCGAATATCCTCGAGCTGCATCATGCAACCGCACAGGCCGATGATAAGATCCGGTTTTTCGCGCTTGAGAGGCTTTAACTGTCCCAGATGGCCGTAGACTTTGACCTCCGCGTTCTCGCGGATCATACAGGTGTTGTAGAGGATAATATCCGCATCCTCTTGACTCTCGGTCGCAATATAGCCCATTTCTTCAAGCAAAAAAGCAATACGCTCACTATCGTGGGTGTTCATTTGACATCCATAAGTTTTAATGAGATAGCGTCTTTTCATCCCTGTTTTATTTTCATATGCCCTGTTCCAGAGCGCAATTTCCATGATCTTATCGTTCATTCTTATCCTCCGATCATCTAGTTATTATACCATATAGGGCGCTTTCATTGAGCACATACACCACATATGCTACAATATGGAAAAGAAGGAGATGATTCCATGAGCAAAAACAAACGCCTTGTTCAAATACTTGCCGTGATTCTCGCTCTCTTGATGCTTGTTCCGACTTTGCTCGGTATTTTGCAATGATTATTACGGACGTACGTTTTGACGAGGAAAAGAATGTCTTTCTAGTAGAATTTGAAAACGGAGAGACGTTGCGCCTCAGCTATGAAATCTACGAAAAATTTCAAATTGCACCGAAGAAAGATCTGACAGAAGCCGATATCACATCACTCAAAGCCGAAGATGCCTATACGCGTGCTCGCGCCGTGGCTCTTAGATCCATCAACTACCGCGTTCGTTCTCGCGGTGAGATTGAGCGGACGCTTATCGGAAAGGGATTTGATGAAGATACGCGAGAGCGCGTTATTGAGAATCTGAAAGAACTTCATCTCCTCGATGATGCCTCTTACGCTGAAACCTTTACACGCGATAAAATCAGGCTCTCCAATTACGGACCCATTCGCATCCGCGCGCTCTTACGTGAACGCGGGATCGAAAACGCGGCGATCGAAGATACGCTCGCGAATATCGAGGAGGATGTTTTTATCGACGCTGGACTCAGAGCTGTCGATAAAAAAAGACGTACGCTTGAAAAATTGAATCCAATGAAACGCAAGCAAAAGATCTACGAACTTCTCAGTTACAGAGGATTTCTTTCAGATATGATTCGCATGATTCTCGAGGATCACGATGTGTAAAGTCTACTCGATCCGGGGAAACGACGGCAGCATCTACACAGGATGGACGACGGATGTAGAGCATCGCCTCCAAATGCACAACGAAGGTAAGGGTGCCAAATATACGCGCGGTCGCGGTCCTTTCGTGCTCCTGTGCGTCTGGACTTGTGAGAACAAAAGCGAGGCCTTGAAACTCGAAGCAAGAATCAAAAAAATGACGCGCTCACAAAAACTCGCCTATATTGAAGAAACGAAAAAAAACTCCGTATCGCCGCAAGAATAACCGACGTACGGAGTTTTTTTGATGCTCTTATGATTTGTACTGTGCGCGTTCCCCGCCGATGAGTTTGGGCCGGGTTCTGGCAGCGGTGAGATGTGCATGACCGATCTCGGTAACCGCCAAGCGTACCGGGACGGCAACAGGACGCAGATGCATTCCGACGAAAGTATCCCCGACATCCATTGCCGCATGGGCTTGAATCTTTTCTACGACGACCGGATTCTCCATCAAATGATAGGTTGCCGTGGCACTCGATCCGCCCGCATTGACGACAGGCATAACGGTAACTTCTTCCAGTCCGTAGCGCTCCATGCAAGCACGTTCGACGACAATCGCGCGATTGAGATGCTCACAGCACTGTGCCGCTAAATAAATCTCATGTTCTTTGGCGATCTCTAGCGCTCTCTTGATGATCGCCTCCCCCACTTCCGGCATTCTGCCTTTGCCGATGTGTTCGCCTGCAATTTCGCTCGTGCTCATGCCGAGAACGAGGATCTCGCCTTTTTTGATCTTCGAAACTTCGATCAATTCTTCCATGGATTTTGCAAAAGTTGCTACGATTTCTTGCGTATTCATAACATGCTCCTTTCTATATGTTCCAATATTTATCGTCCAAACTGCGGAAGCGAATGGCCTCCAAGAGATGCATGCGTTCAATCTGTTCTTTGCCTGCAAGGTCTGCAATCGTGCGAGCAATCTTTAAAATCTTATTCATAGATCGCGCACTGAAATGATACGTATCGTAGGCCTTCCTAAGAAGGTCTTTTTCTCCGTCGCCCAATACAATGTATTTTTTGATCAATCGATTCCCGAGACCGCTGTTGTATCGCACATTTTCGCCCTCATAACGCTCGTGCTGAATCCGATGAGCCGCTTCTACGCGCGCACGAATCTCTTCGCTCGTTTCTTCCTCTGTCGGTTTTTGCAGATCGTCAAAAGGAACTGCTTTCACTTCGACATGCAAATCAATGCGATCGAGGATGGGGTGCGAGATTTTTCCGATATAACGTTGGATCTCCCTGAGAGAGCATTTGCATTCATGCTTCTCATCTCCATAATACCCACATGGACACGGATTCATACTCGCGAGGAGGATAAAATCGCTCGGATACGTAATCTGTGCATTGGCACGGGAAATCGTAACGATCCCGTCCTCCAGAGGCTGCCTCAATGCTTCGATGACATGCTTCGGAAATTCCGGAAATTCATCAAGAAAGAGGACGCCGTTGTGCGCAAGGCTTACTTCTCCCGGTTTCGGAGTGGTGCCGCCTCCTATGAGAGATGCGGCACTCGCCGTGTGATGAGGAGCTCTAAAAGGTCTTGTGTGCAGGAGCCCTTCTTGTTTTAAGAGATTCGATACGGAGTAAATTTTCGTGGACTCGATGCTTTCATCAAAAGTAAGATCGGGCAAAATCGTCGGCATTCTCTTCGCCGCCATCGTTTTGCCGGAGCCCGGAGGACCGATGATGAGAAGATTATGATGTCCGGCAGCCGCAACTTCCATCGCGCGTTTGAGATTCTTCTGACCATGAATCTCGGAAAAATCGACGTCATACGCATTCTCTTGCCGCACGACAAAAGGCGCAATGGGCATCGGGTGGATTTCAAGTTCTTTGTTGAGATACGCGACGACCTCGGAGAGCGAGTTTGCCGGGATGAGCTCAATATTGGACAATCCCTCGCATTCACTGATATTCGCTTTCGGAACAACGACACGCTGAAAACCCTCTTCGGCAAGAGAAATCGCCATCGGCAAGAGTCCCGGAACGCCGACAAGATCACCGTTGAGATTGAGTTCGCCGAGAAAAGCACAGTGCGGATCCACTTCATCCGTGATCGTCCCTTCCGCTGCGAGAATCGCAAGCGCAATGGATAGGTCCAATTGACTGCCCTCTTTCCGCACACCGGCCGGAGAGAGATTGATGGTGATGCGTGCAACCGGAAAACGAAAGCCGGAATTGATGATCGCACTGCGAACGCGTTCCTTAGATTCCTTGATGGAGGTGTCGGGCAATCCGACGATGGAAAACTGTGGAAGCCCGTTGGAAAGATGTCCTTCGACATCGACCGCGGTTCCAATTAAGCCTTGTAAAATACAAGTGTGAAGTTTTGAATACATGGCCTTACCTCAATCCGCATGGAAATGCGTTTTCGACATGCTCTATCTTTCCCGTATCCAGTGTAATGCCAACGACATCAAAGCGTTTCATCTTCGTAGAGCGGTGTAGTGAAAGATAATAGAAAGCCGTCTGTATGAGACGATTCTGCTTGGGAATATGAACGGCTTCGAAGGGATGTGCAAAAGTATCGTCCGTCCTTGTCTTTACTTCAACGAAAACGAGATACTCCTTGTTCTGCATAATCAGATCGATTTCACCCCATGGGGAATGAAAGTTCTTCTCAAGGAAATGGTATCCCTTCTCCTCCATATATTTCCTTGCCATCGCTTCTCCCATTGCGCCAACCGTGTTCAATGCTCTTCCTCCTTCAGTATCTTCCCTAGAAATGACCGTCTATGTAGTGGCGTCATGCCGTATTTCAAAATTGCGTCGCGATGAGCCTTGGTGCCGTACCCCTTATTCTTCTCCCACTCATATTGCGGGTAGATCTCCGAGAATTTCTCCATGAGTTCATCTCGAAAGACTTTGGCAACAATGCTGGCGCAAGAAATCGGATAACAGACATCATCGCCGTGAATAATCGAAAACTGAGGTATATCAAGTTCGATTTTCTCCGCATCGATAAAGAGCGCGTCGGGGAATAAGCTTGCGCCGTCATGTTTCTGCAAAGCGAGGACGGCGTCACGCATGGCGAGCCTTGTCGCCTCCTTGATATTGATCCGGTCAATTTCTAAATTGTCTCGCATGCCGATACCGATGGCGACCGCTTCTTTGCGAATTTCCTCCGACAATGCAAGGCGACGTTTTGCCGTGAGTTTCTTGGAGTCTCGGATCCCTTCGATATGTGCTCCTTTCGGCATGATAACGGCGCAGGCAACGACGGGACCTGCAAGCGGGCCACGCCCGACTTCGTCGATCCCGCATGGATACGTGAAGGTTTGAAGCCGCTCATCCCACATGTTCATCCGGCACCTCCAAAGTCATCCTGCCAAGCCTTCCTGAGCGGAAATCGTCGAGGATCATCCGAGAAACGGCTTCGTAATCGATTTCTCCCCCGCGTAAAAGCTTGCCGGATTTCCTTGCAATTTCATCCATGACGGCTAGAGACGGCATACTGCTATCAATGCCGTAACGGGCCTCAAAAGAATCCGGATAGAGCGGGCGCACATCCTCAAGAAAATGAAATGCGAGGTCCTCGGTGTCGAGAATTTCATCCTTGATGGCACCCGTATAGGCGAGCTTGCGTCCTTGTGCATCGGACTCAAATTTTGGCCACAGAACGCCCGGCGTGTCCAAGAGCATGAGTTCGTTCGAGATTTTGATCCATGCATCTCGCTTCGTCACTCCGGGACGATTGCCTACTTGGGCTCTCGTCGACCCGTGAATCGTATTGATGAGCGTCGATTTTCCGATATTGGGAATGCCGATGACCATTGCGCGAACGGTTACCATGCGTACTCCTTTTTCTTTCTTCGGAGCGTGTTTTTTTTGGATTGTGTCCATCGTAAAACGCATGAGTTTATTGAGTGATGCCTTGGATTTCGCATTGATCTCGAAATATGAAACATCATTGGCATCAAAATACGCTCGCCAAGCAGCCGTTTTCTCCGGATCGGCAAGATCGGTCTTGTTGACGAGATAGATGAGCTCTTTTCCTTCGGTGATTTCACGCAAAACAGGATTGGAACTCGAGCGCGGGATACGCGCATCAATCATTTCAAAAACCACATCGACGAGGCGCACATGCTCTTTGAGCTTATCCATCGTCTTTTTCATGTGACCCGGAAACCAGTTGATATTCATAGCTTCCCTCCTATGGTTATTATAGCATACGCAAAAATACGTTTTGGCGGATCCAAGCCAACAAAAAATGCCCCGGGAAGGGACATTTTTGCAATTAGCGTTGTTGGATTAATTGAGAAATCGATAGAAGACTGATTTCTCGATCGTTAAGATCGAGTGCTGTTAAAACTTCTTGCAGGGTCTCATCCGATTCGACTTCAATTTCGAGATACGGTTCCGGATACCCCGCATTCAGCCATTGATCAAAATCAAGTCGAGCGCCCATGAGCGAGAACGAGTGGCGTTTCTTGACGCCCTGATGGACGACGGTCATGCCGAGTCTTCGGAAAACTTTGAGTGCATCGTCTTGGGAGGTCACGAGCATCGTGGTCTCGCTGCTCGTACGCATATCTTCTCGAGACGCAAGAGATTTATAGGTGACTTCTACAGGGCGATCATTGTTCTCGAAACTTCGAATCCGAAAATAATCGCCTTTGGATAACGGACGATCCGGGAAGTCCAAGACGATATTGGTCTGGATTTCCTCCCCCAGATCCACTGCGCGCAGCGCTCGTAGTTTGGGCAGCAGTTCTTCTACACGCGTCGAGAGGATCTTTACTTCTTTCTCAAGATGACTATTCTCCATGGTATGCAAGTTCATCTACGATAAGGGTTGCGTCGGGATGAAGGAACAAGAGGCTTACTGGCGTCCATGTGGAAATAAATTCGCGTTCACAGATTCTCTTGATAACATCGTGTTTCTTGAGTCCATTGGCGACAATAATAATCTTCTTGGCACGCATAATGGTCCCCATGCCCATGGTAATGGCTTGCGTAGGCACGTCGGCCTCGCTGTCAAAAAACCGTGCATTGGCGGCGATTGTGGAATCCGTAAGATTCACAAGACCCGTATGAACCATGAGTTCTTCTGCCGGCTCGTCAAAGCCGACATGGCCGTTTTCACCGATCCCCAGAATTTGAACATCGATTCCTCCTACTTTGCGAATCATGTCTTCGTAATGCGCTCCGAATGCACTTGGATCAGCGACATTACCGTCGGGCACATGCGTGTTTTCTGCAGGAATATTGATCTTGGAAAATAGATTTTCCTTCATGAAATAATGGTAACTCTGCGGATCATCCTCGGACAGTCCGACATATTCATCGAGATTAAAGGTTCGAATTCTTGAAAAATCCAAGCCTTCTTCACGATGCATGCGGCACAGTTCCGCATACATGGGAATCGGCGTCGAGCCGGTGGCCAGCCCAAGAACAGCATCCGGTTTATTTCTTACAATTTCTGCCACCATTTCAGCGGCTTGAATGCCCATTTCATTTGCATTTTTTGTAACAATAATCTTCATACTTCATCTCCTTAACTGGATCGGTTGAAAATTCAAATAATCTGCCGATGCGCAGACGTATTGAACCGTACCGATTTTTCCTTCTCGGATATACTTATGGCCTTGTGCATGAAGATGTCCATACACACATAAATCTACATGAAACTGCTCGAGAATCCGGGCAAATTCATTGGGTTTCCCCTGTTTGTCAAACGGAGGATAATGCAACATAGCAATTTTAAATTCATAGTTTTCATTTGTCAAATCTTTTAAGGAGAGTTCCAAGCGGATGAGTTCACGCCGAAAAACTTTCTTTTCATGTTCGGACTCTTCCCCTTCCAGGTCGATATCCGACCAGCCTCGCGTGCCGGCAATCAAAGTTCCATCCTCAATGTATGCACGGTTTTGAAGAAAATGAAGCGTCTTGAAATGAAGTGCTTCAATCTTGGAAATACTCTGCCACCAATAATCATGATTGCCTTTGAGAAGAATCTTCTTCCCCGGGAGTTGATCGATACGGATGAGATCATGATAGGCATCCTCGAGCTTCATTGCCCACGAGATATCGCCCGGAATGAGCACGACATCATCATCCGTGATGTCCTCGTTCCAAGCGGTAAAGATTTTTTCTTCATGATTTTTCCAGACATTTCCAAAGATGCCCATCGGTTTTTGACCGCTATAATCCAAATGCAAGTCGGCAAGTGCATAAATCATACCATCACCTCAATTCTATGAGATTCACGCTTTCAATCTGCTTGGCAAGGCTCAAAGCTTCATCCGGATCGCTCGTAAAAGTGATGACCTGTCGCGTTTTGCTGAACGATTCGAGCATTGCAAAGGTATGAATCAAGCGATTTTTATCAAAATGGACGAAAGATTCATCAAAAAAGAGCGGCAAGCCGGGCGCAAGAATCTCCGTGAGCGCCATTCGAATGGCCAGATAGACTTGCTCCTTCGTCCCTTCGGAGAGCTGCCTTAACGGAATTCTATGAACGCCGTCATAAAGATAGATGTCAAGCGAAGGAGATATGAGTATCCTTCGATTTTCTCCGTCCGTGATTATCGAAAAGAATTTTCCGGCAGTCTCAGCGACCATCGGTGTCGCCCTCGAACTGACGAGCGAAGCCGCTTCTCGCAAATATTTTTTTGTATCGTCGATGCGTTTAAGTTTTCTTTCGTAATGTTCGATTTCGAACGCAGTGCGTGCAAGATCGGACTTCAATTTCTCCAAATGTTCATATTCGTCTTCCAAGCTCTCCATGCGTCCTTTGAGCTCTCCCAATTCACGTTGCATCTCTCGGGACTCTTTTTCCAGTTCTTTTTTTTCATCGAGGAGGCCTTGTGTCGCAAGAAGACTGTTCATTCTTGAGGCCGCATTCTCGGGGCCCCGCAAAAGCGCATCGTAAAAATCATTGGCATATGAAGATTCCGTTTCCAATTGTTCCAGTTTCTTTCTAAGGATAGGAAGTTCCCGAATCTCATTGATACGTGCCTGCATCGATTGCTTGTCCGTAACGTTATATTTTTCAAAGAGATATCGGTAGTCTTGTTGATTTTCCTCTTGCTCGGCATCGATTTTTCTCTTCACTTCAGATACTTCTGAATAATCCGTACGTAACTTTTCGAGATAACGAATGTTGGAGTAGTACTCGAGTAAAGAGTTCTTTTTGTCCAGAGCAATCTTTAAAAAAGCCTCGCGATTGTCCACGCTATGTCGACGATAAATCTCATCCAAGCGCTCCGCATACCGGTCATCATGAATTTCTTCGTTTCGCTGATCGCGAATCAAAAGGCCAATTACAAAAAGCACCATCCCGATGCCTACGCCGATAAAAGCCTCCATCGCATGATTCCAGAAATAATAAAGAACACTCGCAAGACAACAAGCCAATCCCGTCACAAAGAGAAAAATCTTGACTCCGTAACTTCTGCCGTGAATCGCTTTTGAGCCTTCCGATGCCATCAATTTTTCAATTTCTTCAAACTCGGTCAAATCCGGGTCGGGATTGATCGGAACTTTTTTGGCTTCAATCACATCAATATTTTCTTTCAGACCCGCAAGCCTCTCCGTAACGAGGCTGTCTTTTTCTTTCATGCGAGTGTAGTTTGCGTTTAAATCATCAAATAATTTGACATCCTCATCCTCAACAGAGTCCGCTTCGATCATGTCTATTCGTTTTTTTGTACGTGTCAAATCGTCTTCAATGCGGCTCTTTTCTTTTTCCACTAACGCCATCTGTGCCTTGACATTGCGACGGATGGCCGTATCTGTCGCTTCGAGTCGCTCTTGGTTCTCTCGCATTTTTTTCTCGAGCTCACTCTGCTTCAAGATGATGGACGTGCGATCCATAAACCGTCTTTCGAGCAGTGCACAATTCGATTGGAGTGCATGGCGTTTTGATTCCAGCGATCCGAGCACTCGATCGGGATTTCGTCTTGTGCCGATCTCCGTGCGTTTGCGGTCAAGGTACTCCTCCGCGCCTTCGAGCGAATATCCGTTTCCATGAGATTCCACAAGATTCCGTATCGAAGAACGCATCATCTCCGTATCATTCGTCGTAAAATCTCTGTGATTCTGAGCGAAGTACAAGAGATTCGAAAAAGCGGAATACTCAAGACCGAAAAACACTTTTCCGGGTGCATCCAAACTCTTATCTCTACTTGTAATCTCTTGTGTCCTGTCTTCATGCGTTTCTGCATCGAAGAGTGTATAGGTCTTCGCGCTAAAATCACGTTCGAGTTCATAGATCCTGCCGTTTGCTTCAAAAACGACCTTGCCCTTATAGAGATCTCGTGCCATCGGCTCATAATCATAAAACTCGTCCAGGTAACGCGTATGCTTGAGATTGGGCTTTACAAATCCATAGAAAACAGCACCCAAAAACTGATGAATCGTCGATTTTCCGGATTCATTGTTTCCATAAATCACATTAATCCCGTCTTCAAAATCAATCCTGCGCTCTTGGAATTTACCAAAGGATTCAAGATAGATGGATTTTATTTTCACACTCTCTCCCCCTTTGGATTGCTTCTATGCCTAGAAAACGAATCTCTTCTTTTTCCTCATCTTGCAACTGATTTAATACCTCATGAAATGCTTCTATGAGCGCGTCATCGTCTTCAGATGGGGCGTGCGTTTCATTTTTTATATCCAGTATGTGGACGCGAAAGTTGGCATGACGGATGAATTCGCAGAGTGATTCAGATACTTCACGCGCAATTTCACCATGAAGCACGAGTCTAAGAAAAATATTATCATTAAAGTTTTCCAAAGTCTTGACCAACATGGCTTCCATTTGTCTCGGCGCTAACTTGGCGTCCAGCTCAACATTCAAAGTCCGGAACTCAATGCGACTCATACGCACAAAACTGCAGTCTTCTTCTCTCCCCAGTTCGCCCATCACGACACCATGGCTGCCCTCTTCGCGAAAATTCAAAGGTTCGGGCGTCCCTGCATATCTTGCCCGTGAGTAAATCCATTCATAATTATGTACATGGCCGAGTGCAATGTAATGAAAATTCGTACTTTCGAGGATTTGGACAGTGGTCGGCATATAGCGTGACCCCGGACGATCGAGTGAGGTATGAAGTAAAAGGATGTTCGTGTAAGCGTCGTCAAGTTCAAGCTTTTGAAGCTCGCTATCCAAGTCCAGCATGGGGTCATAGCACGTTCCATAGACACGAAAGTTCCTGTTTTTGTCTTCTATGAAGTGAATCCCGGGTTTGTGAAATACGTAGACGTGACTCTCGTCAGATAGCATTTCCGATAGATCGTGACACATCCCTTGATCGTGATTCCCGTCAATTACATAGACATCGACATCGGCATAACGTTCGGTCAGTTCGACGAAACGATATAATTCGTACGCTTTTGGTCGATGGTCAAAAAGATCGCCGGCAATAAACACGACGGCATTGTTATTCTTGGCCATGGCAAAAACATTCTCAAGCGTCGTCCAGAGTGCACTCTTGCGATTCCCGGCGAGTTCCATGTCCATGCCTGCATAGAGAAAATCTTTTCCGAGATGGAAATCCGCTGTATGAATGAATGTAGTATTCATAATCACTCTCCTTTGATCTTCACTGCACCCGCTTTCAGCAAGGTGTCGATCCAATAATCCATCTCATCGCCGGAGGCCCATTCTTCCATTATGATTTTATCCGTTTCTTTCAAGCGAAAACGGAAGTCGGCTTTGGAATCGATACTCCCTTCCGAAGAGTGGTAAAATTCCATTTTTTTCGGCGTCCGGATTGCCAAATAGCCTTTGTCGGGGGCGCTCACACCATCCACGGCTGCCGGATCGAATCCCTTTATATCTCGCCATGTATATCCGCCTTTCGTGGGCAATAATTTGATGCGAGGGATAAGGTTCACTTGATATTCTTTATAAGTCTGTACTCCCTCCGACTCCGCACGGACAAGCCCCGTAAAAATCCATTGTCCTTCGGAGTGAGAGATCCCGATTTCATACGAATTCGGAAGATAGATATCATTGGTATCTGTTTGCTCCGTGTTGGCGTCCGCACGTGCTCGAGAGATCATTTCTTCGTATTGTGCATAACCGGGTTTGCCTCCGTACTCCTCAATATCAAGCGGCGTATAGGACTCAAGATCGTCCAAGCGATAGATGCCGAGTGTCAACTCGTGGCTAATGGAGAGCATGTTTTTATTTTGTGTAGAAAGATAATCTCTTCCCACATAGGTGAGCGCTTTTAATACACTGGACTCCGTTGATTGCCCGGCCTCTTCACCGATAGGTTCCAACAAAAGACGATCGATTGTAAAATCCGTCGTTACACGTTCACTCGTAAGTTTTTGAAATCCGCCCTTTCTCGGAATATAAAGACCGTCCAAGCTGTACGCGAGCACCGGCTCGTCAGCGCCCTGAAAGGAAATCAGATATGTTTTATAAGTAAAGGCATCCTCTTCATTCGGCTCCGAAACCAGACTTCGAATTCCGAGAATCAGCGCCTGTGAAGTTTCAACTGCAGATTCCGGATTTTTGATTTCCGTTTCCCTGGATTTGTCAATGATGCTCTTGGGAACATCTGTATCTGTTCGCGTCAAAATATAAAATTGACCCTGATAAGGCAAACAAATGGTTTCCTCATCCATTTTAATGAGATTTTGGTATAAATTATTGTCTTCGTCATAAGCCACAAAAACATCTAAATATTCAGATTCAATGGCCAAGTTTTTCGCATATCCTGCATAATTGTTGATAAAAAAGTCCTCTTTGCGCACACGATACGATTTATAGCGCGGACTCGTCGACACGAGTGACTCAAAACGAAAGAGTTCATCGGAAATATAGCACTCTTCATGCGTCTTCCCGACAAAATTTCCGGTGGAATCCTCTTTCATCGACAATACATCTTTGACTTTCCAGGTGCCTTCAAGGGCAAACGAATGAAGTTTCGGCGGTTGGATATTCTCGACAACATTGCCGGTATCGAGAACTTTTGTCCACTTCGGAAGTTTGCTGCATGACGAAAAGAGAATCAATATGATGAAAAGAAGTACAATCTTATTCCATCGTTTCATCATCATCTACTCCTTTCGGCAAGTAAACACGCATTGTCGTCCCCTCGTTTTCCCGGCTGGTGATTTCCAGCTCACCGCCATGGAGTAGGATAATTTCCTCGGAAATGGAAAGCCCGAGCCCCGTGTTCGAGCGAGCGTTGTTGCCCTTATAAAAGCGTTCCGTGACCAGCTGCAGTTCATCCCCCTTGATCCCGATGCCCGTATCGATGACCTCGAAAATCACATGGTCAAAGTGATCCTCCAGATTTAAAAAGACCGTGCCGCCCGGGAGCGTGAATTTCAGTGCATTGTCCAGGAAGTTAATGATGACCTGCTTAATGCGGTTCTTGTCTACATAAAGATAAACCGGCGTTTCGTAAATATTTACCACCAGGTCGATTTTTTCATTTCGAGCACGAATCATAAATTGCGTCTCGATGGAACGGATAAGTTCACAAATATCCACCATTTCTTTGGAAAGAGAAATCCTTCCTGATACGAATCTAGAAAAATCGAGCAATTCTTCTACCATCTGTGAAAGTCTGTCACTCTCTTTCTCGATAATATCCAGTCCGTCCGAAATGAGTTCATTCTCTCCAAAATCTTCTTCTTTGAGGGTAATCGCCCATCCTTTGATCGAGGTCAAAGGGGTGCGAAGTTCGTGAGAAATGGATGAAATGAAGTCATTCTTTAATTGATCTTTTTTTACAATATTCTCCGTCATTTCGTTGATGGAACGTGCGAGTGTGCCGAGTTCGTCGCTCCTGTCCGTATCGACTTTGATGGAATAGTTGCCCTGGGCAATCCGCCTTGCCGCCGTCGTGAGACGTCTGATGGGACGCACAATGGACCGAGTAAAGATAAGAATAAGGACGTATGCAAAGAGAAGCACCAAAAGTCCAAACACGACAAATCGCCGGATAAGACTTGTAATGACTTCATCGGCATCCTTGAGGCTCGCAGAAAGCCGAATAAAACCGATCTGTTGTGTTTTGTTGCGCAGCGGTGCCGTTACGGACATGACTCTGCCGTCTCCGTATGGCACCGTATGCACGGACCTTACGGTTCGGCCTTTGAGAGCTTCCGATACATCTTCCGTATGAATATTTTGTCCAAGTTCCGAGCTTGCGATGGAATCCATCACGACGACGCCCTTATTGTTGAGCAGCTGCACCTGTGCATCGGTGCGCCTATAGAACATGTCGTAATCCTGCAAAACAACGGAGCCCAGGGAATCGGAAAAATAAGATTCAAAGAGGTCCATCGAAAGTTTGACCTCACTCATGAGAACGCTCTCGATGGAAGAGTAGTAAAAATAACGCACAAAATAGATCATCGCTGCCTCGAAAACCACTACGGCAAGTAAAAGGATGATCATAAAATTTCCTATAATTCGTGTGCGAATACTACTCACAGAGTACCTAGCCTTTCATTCGATAACCGACGCCCCATACCGTCTCGAGATATTTGGGTTTTGAAGGATTATCTTCAACTTTTGCACGCAGCCTACGAATATTGACATCTACAATCTTGGTTTCGCCCATATACTCTTTCCCCCACACCGCCTCAAGTAATTCAGATCGAGAAAACGCGCGATCCGGGTTCGTGAGGAAAAGATGCATAAGAGAAAATTCCGTGGGTGTGAGATCAATCACACGGTTATCCTTGTAAAAAGATCTCGAATAGAAGTCCATACGGAACGGAGCGGATTCAATCACTTCTTTCTCATCATCTTCACTGATCACGCGGCGTTTTAACGACTCGATGCGAAGCACCAATTCTTTGGGATTAAAGGGTTTTACCATGTAATCATCCGCACCGCTCTCCAGGCCTAAGATTTTATCAACATCCTGTGTTTTTGCCGTGAGCATAATGATCCCGATATTCGGCTTTTCAGCACGTAGCATCGATGCAACCTCGTAGCCGCTCATGCCAGGAAGCATGATATCCAAGATAACGATATGCACGGTTTGATTGCGTGCAATTTCCACGCCTTCTTCACCGCTTCCCGCTTCAAGCACATCAAATCCGGCGCGTGTGAGATTCACTTTTGTAAATCGACGAATACTTTCTTCGTCTTCAACCAATAGAACTCTACATTGATTCATGAATACCCTCCTTTTTGCGATATCCATTAAGCGCCAATTTTGCAGCGCCATATAGTCCAGCGTCATTTCCCAGCATGGCGGGCTTGATATGGATGTCTTGAAGATTCGGTGATTCTTCCTGCATCTTTATCTCAAGACGATGCCACCACAATTCCCTTGCATGTACCAGGCCTCCGCCGATGAGAATGGCCTCAGGATCAAAAATATTGACGATAGAAACGATATAACGCGCAAGATAGGACGTCCATAGGTCCAAAGTTTTTTCTGCGTCAGGATCGCTTGTAAGCAGGGATAAAATCTCGTGACCCGTTTTGCGTTTCCCGGTAAGTTCTTCATAGAAGAGTGTCAGTGCCGTGCCCGAGATATAGTTTTCGACACAGCCGCACTGACCGCATTGGCATTCTCGGCCACCCGCTTCCACAATCACATGCCCAAGTTCACCGCCTCTGGAGTGCGTGCCGGTAAGAATACCCGTTTTTTCATCGTACACACAGCCTCCGACGCCTGTTCCCAATGTCAGCATCACAAAATTTCCGTATGTTCGAGCAGCACCTTTCCAGCGTTCACCGAGGCCGGCAAGGTTGGCATCATTGGCGATAAAGAAATCAAGGCTCGGAAATTCTTTTTTGAGTGCTCGGGAAAGCGGAAAATGTTTCCAACCGCAGATGTTTCCACCGATTGCAAGAATACACCCGTCTTCATCGACTGTACCGGGTGTTCCGATCCCGACGGCTCGGATGTCCTCGTCCATGTTTTCTTCGATGATCTTCACCAAGCGCTCCATGACAGCCTCTCGGCCGAGGCACCCGTCACTCGGCATCGAAGTGCGACGGAGAATATTCCCGTCTTCGTCAAAAACGGCTGCGTTGATCTTCGTGCCGCCGAGATCAATCCCAATCATCTTCATTGTTCTTTCCTTTCTTCTCTATAAATTCCTTATAATATCTTGGTAAATCTGCAGTGACCGTGAGTCCGTCATATTGAAATCCGGGAATATGGTCGAATTGCAATCGATAGCTGACAAGCGCTTGACCGCGCAGATGATGATATTGTGCGTTTTTTGCTTTGTTGCCATATTTGGGATCCCCGAGAACGGGGTGTCCGATACTCGCAAGATGCGCTCGAATTTGGTGCGTTCTTCCCGTGATCAGTTCAATTTCCAAATCCGTTATATCTTCTAAAGATTCCACGACGCGAATCTTCGTGATGATTTCTTTGCCCTTATCGGCAATCATTACACGATTCTTTTCTTCATCTTTTTTGAGTTTTCCAACAAGCGTGGCACCCTGTTCGATTTTTCCGTGAACAAGAGTGCGATAGTATTTGTGAATGTGCCCGTCTTTCAAAGCCGCATTCATCGATCGTAAGGCTTGTGCATTTTTTGCTGTCAAGATGAGCCCTTCCGTATTCCGATCGAGTCGATTGCATGCTGCCGGGGTAAATGTATTCTCCAGTCTCGGCACATACGCCCCGGTATTAATTAAGTATGAGGTGACCCGATCAATGAGCGTTTTTCCATAATCTTTCGGAGAGGCGGGATGCGTAAGTTCTCCTACGCGCTTATACACAATCAATATATTCTCGTCTTCATAGTGTATATCCAGTGCGCCTTGTGCGGGAACGAACGATTTCTTCTCTTCCCAACGATCCAGGAGATCGTCGGACAAGTAAATACAAAGTTCATCGCCCTCCATAATCATACTTTGGGGATAGGCACGTTTGCCGTTTAATCTGAATTTTTTGTTGCGCAACGCTTTTTGAATTTCTCCTAATCGAGCGTTTGCATAATATTTGCGCAAAAAACGATCCAGCCTTTGGTCGGCGTCGTTCTTCCCGATGATAATTTTCTTCATGCCCTTTCCCCCTGTCCTTTATTATAGCAAATGCGTATATTGAAAACCAAAGAGTTTCCCCAATTCCCTTCAAAGTGCGCAAAAAAAGACTGCGTTTGTCCGCAGTCTCCTGGATGAATGTCAAAATTTCTCTTTTCAAGCTTCTCTATTTACTTTCTTCAAACACAATCCATTGTTGTTCGATGCACACTTCAATCGTATCGTCACCCATAAATTGATACCCATACCCCGTTCCAAAATTTGATTCATCATCTTTTTGAGGTTTCTCTGACGTATCAACGGTGGATTCGATTTCTCCATCCATCGTCCCGCATCTTACCGTCAGTTCGCTCTCACGTCCTGTCGACTGATAGAGTTCACCACGAACCATTACATACATGGGCTGTGGCCGGACTTCCTCTGTCGTAGAAATCTCCACACCCGACTCTTGCGTAGACACACTCTTTTCCGAGGTCTCGCCTTGACAAGAAGCCAAAATCATAACTAGGCAAATCGCCAACATTCCAAGTCTTTTCATTTCTCGTGCCTCCTTCTCCATCGTAGAAATAGATTATCTCTTCTCTTCGCTGTCCGTCAGGATCTTGATGATTTCATCCATTGTCATCCCTTTTTCAATTTTTACGGTACCGCCGCGAACATCGTTGTCGAGTCCAAGCTCTTTGATGCGATCGACAAAGTCATAGATATCATCAATGAGTCCTTCATCTCTTAAAATTTTTCCGACCAAATACATGTCTTTTGTTTCTTTGATATTGACGTTGTGAATCTCAATCTTTACGATCGTGTCATCATCAAGCTTGGCCTCACGATACTCGATATTGTCCCCCGTTGCCAGCGGCTCTCGATTGTCACTTTGCACTTCATGGGCTGTAAGTTCCGTCGATTCGGAAGTTGCAACCGGCTCTGCCTGGACGCCGCCATTCGCCGGCAGTTGGGAAATATCGTCAATGCCGAACATATTTGAAATTCTCCAATAAACAAGCAACACGACAATGGCCAGTACGATAAGGATCCAAATGTAGCGCACGATATCATATAAAAAATCTTTTGTTTTTTCCCATGTTGAGTTCATAAAGCCCTCCTTACTCGTGTATTATACCACAGGTAACAAAAATGTTTCAAAAAATATGAAATTTGCAAATAAAAAAGCTCCCACAAAGGAGCTTTCATGGTCGGGATGACAGGATTTGAACCTGCGACCCCAAGTACCCCATACTTGTACGCTACCGGACTGCGCCACATCCCGACGAAGATACGAGCTTTCGCACGTATCAAAACACTTAATAATTGGTTTTCTCTTTAACTTTCGCAGCTTTGCCTTGACGGTCGCGAAGATAGAAGAGCCTTGCACGGCGAACCTTACCGCGACGAGTTACTTTGATTCCCTGAATGCGGGGTGAATGATACGGGAAAGTTCTCTCGACGCCAATGCCGTAAGAAAGTCTACGAACCGTAAAAGTCTTTCTTGCACCGCTATTTTGCATCTTGATAACCGTGCCTTCAAAGACCTGAATACGCTCACGCGTACCTTCTTTGATGAGATAAGATACCGCTACGGTATCACCTACACGAAAATCAAAATCATCTTCGCGCAGTTGTTGCTGCTCTATTTCTCGAATAATGTCCATAATTCCTCCTAATCATAGATGTTCATGTGCTTACACAGAGGACCATCCGTCTTCACGATACGAGAGTATATCATATCTCACTCTCTTTTTCAAATTTTTTATAAAGATCCGGACGTTTTTTTCGTGTCCGTTCGAGAGAGTCTTGATGCTTCCATTCCTCAATATTGGCATGATGTCCGGTCAATAAAATATCCGGCACTTTCATACCCTTAAATTCCCTCGGTCTCGTGTATTGCGCACTTTTTAATAAGCCGTCGGAAAGTGAATCGGACACGACACTTTCATCATTGCCAAGTGCTCCGTCCAGCCAACGAACAACGCCGTCAATAAGAACCATAGCCGGGATTTCTCCGCCCGAAAGCACATAATCTCCAATGGAGATTTCTTCGTCGACATCCAATTCGATAATGCGTTCATCGATACCCTCATAGTGCCCACACAGAAGGATAAGATGTTTGTATGTCGATAATTCTTCGAGTTTATTCTGCGTGAGTACACTCCCCTGAGGGCTCAGAAAAATCACATGTGCTTCTTCGGACCGCCTTGCTTCAATAGCACGATGGATCGGCTCGGGGGTCATAAGCATCCCCGGCCCGCCGCCATAGATTTCGTCATCCACTTTGCGGTGTTTATCCAAAGTATAGTCTCTGATATCCGTCGCTGTAAGTGAAAAAATGTCTGCTCGCAGTGCTCTTCCTATGATTCCGTAATCTTTTAATCCGTCAAAAAACGCCGGAAACAAGGTCAGTACATCAATCTTCACGGCTCCATCCCTTCAATCAAGTTCACTCGGATAAATCCCTTTTCAATATTGCGCTCACAAACAAAATTCGGAACATTGGGAACAAGAATCTCGCCTTTCTCTGTCGTAATCACATAGACGTCATTGACAGCGCCTAAGAGCACATCGCTTAGGATTCCAATCTCTCGATCTTCTTGATCCAACGCGTGAAGCCCGATCAGTTGATAGATATAATACCCTTCGTCGAGTTTCGGCATGTCCGCTTCATCAAGGGTCAGTGTCTTCCCGCGTAAGCGTTCAGCCTCCGTTCTCGTTCCAATTTCGTCGATCTTTAAGAGATAGACGCCTTTATTCTTCTTAAGGGCAATAATTTTGACACCGTCTTTGTAACCCTCGATGTTCAAAGAATCGATTTTTTTATAAAAGGAATCTTCATTTACGAGCGGATAAACACGCAATTCACCTTTGATTCCATGTGCTCCGACGATTCGTCCGATATGAAGTCTCATCACTACTCGACGATCTCGACAAAGACCTTCTCGTTGCTTCTCATGGCATAAGATTTCACAACCGTTCGAATTGCTCTTGCAATGCGGCCGGATTTGCCGATGATTTTCCCCATATCGCTGTCCTTGGCTTGAATTTTTACGACATAACTGCCGTCATCGTTTTCTTCCAAGCTTACATGAAGTTCTTCAGGATACTCCACGAGTGCCCGGCAAATGGTCTCTACGAGATCACACATCGCCTGGTTATTCATGGTCTATTCTGCGCTTTCTTCTGCTTGTGCTGTATTCTCTTCTTGGACTGCTTCCGTTTTCGGAGCGCCGATGCCGTTTACTTTGAAAAGGTGCTCTACGATCTGAGTCGGTTGTGCACCCGTGGACATCCAATACAATGCACGTTCTTCGTTGATCTTGAAGGTTTTGTCTTTGGAAATCGGATCGTAATATCCTAATTCTTCAATACTGCGACCATTTCGTGCGACACGAGAATCAGCGACTACAACACGATAAAACGGATTCTTCTTTGCACCCATTCTTTTTAAACGAATTTTTACTGCCATTTTTTTCCTCCTTGAAAATGATTATTTATTGAAAAAACGGAAAATTCATTTTTCCTTTTTTTCTGCCTTTTTTGCCCATCGATCCGATTTGTTTCATCATCTTACGCATATCTTTGAATTGCTTTAAGAGTTTATTGAGCTCAGGAACGCTTGTGCCGGATCCATTCGCAATACGTTCTTTCCTGGATGCGTTGATGATTTCGGGTTTTCTTCGCTCTTCATCAGTCATGGAGCGAATCATCGCCTCCACGCGCGCAATCTCTTTTTCATCAAACGACAAGCCGGCCATGGCTTTCTTGTTCATCCCCGGCATCATCGCGAGGAGATCCTCGAGCGGCCCCATGTTTCTAATTTGATCGAGTTGTGAGAGAAAATCGTTGAAATCGAACGATTCACGGCGAATTTTTTCTTCCAACTCCTGGGCTTTCTTTAAATCAAAGGAACTTTGTGCCTTCTCGATCAAACTCATGACATCGCCCATTCCGAGGATGCGGCTCGCCATGCGATCGGGATGAAAAGTTTGGAGATCTTCAATTTTTTCACCGACACCGATAAATTTGATCGGTTTGCCGGTCACTTCTCGGATGGAGAGCGCCGCTCCGCCACGGGCATCGCCGTCCAATTTTGTCAGTACAATGCCGGTGATGTCCATCTGTTCGTCAAAAGTCTGCGCAACGTTGACGGCGTCTTGACCCGTCATCGCGTCGAGCACCAATAGGATTTCATCAGGACTTACTTGATCTCGAATTTCCCTAAGCTCCTCCATCAAAGATTCATCCAAGTGCAGGCGACCTGCGGTGTCAACGATTACGAGATCTTGGTGCATTTTCTTCGCTTCCTCAACACCCCGTTTTGCAATCTCCACCGGACTTACTTCCGTTCCCATTGAGAACACGGGAACGTCGATGGAGCCTCCGACAACTTTGAGCTGCTCAATGGCAGCGGGTCGATAGACGTCACACGCGACCAATAGAGGCTTCCTGTTCTTATCTTTTAAGAGTTTTGCAAGTTTGCCGGCATGCGTCGTTTTTCCTGCGCCTTGCAAGCCGCACAAGAGGATGATATTAGGTCTCGGTCCGTCGATGGCAAGTTTTGCTTCCCCTTCTCCCATCATATGTGTCAGTTCTTCGTTGACAATTTTTACGACCATTTGCCCGGGGGTCAAGCTTTCCATGACGTCCTGTCCGAGCGCGCGTTCTTTAACTTGCTTGATAAAATCACGAGCAACGCGGTAGTTGACGTCCGCTTCCAATAGCGCCAAACGAACTTCGCGCATCGCAACATCAATATCCGCTTCGGTTAGCTTGCCTTTTTTTGTAAGTTTGGAAAGTGCGCCTTGAATTTTTTCTGATAGATTCTCAAACATGGTTTTGCTCACTTTCTATGTTCTCTATCGCCTGTAATAAAGCTTGGCTCTCTGCGCCGCTCACGACGAGTTCTTTGAGTGCGTGAATCTTCTCATCCAGCACTCGATTGCGTTCGCGCAGGCCGACGACGGACTCCATGCGTAAGAGTTCGTTTTCCGCGCGTTTGATGAGATCGGAGACACCTTGTTTCGTAATCTTTAGCTCTTCTGCAATTTCACTAAGTGAAAGGTCATACATATAGTAGCTTTCAAAAGCGTACCGTTGTCGATCGCTCAGAAGTCCCCCATAGAGACGGAAGAGGGCGTCCATTTTTACAAGCTCGTTCATTATACATCACCACCAAAATAGGTGTCAAGTTTTTTCCTTGACACCTACAAGTATAGCACATTATCGTATTTTTCCAAGTTATTTGAAAATGGCTTCCACAAATTCCGTAGCATCGAACGCTTTGAGATCTTCGATTCCTTCGCCGACTCCGATGAGTTTCACGGGAATTTTCAGTTCATACTGCAGCGGGAAGACAACGCCTCCCTTAGCACTCCCGTCAAGTTTGGTGATGACGAGACCGTCCAGATTCGTGAAGCTGTTGAATTCTTTCGCTTGCAGGAGTGCATTTTGACCGGTCGTAGCATCAACGACCAAGAGCGTCATAAGTTTTGCATTCGGCATCTCTCTTTCAATGATTCGGTAGATTTTACCGAGTTCGTTCATGAGGTTTTTCTTGTTGTGCAGTCGCCCTGCCGTGTCACATAATAAGACATCGTATCCTTTTGCCTTCGCGCTCGCAATGGCGTCGAACACAACGGAAGCGGGGTCCGATCCCTCGGGCTGCGCAATAATATCAACACCTGCGCGCTTGGACCACTCTTTGAGCTGATCGACGGCGGCGGCACGAAATGTATCGGCAGCGACCATCAGTACTTTCTTGCCCTCGTTTTTCAGATTTGCAGCGACTTTGCCGATGGTCGTGGTCTTCCCCACGCCGTTCACACCGACAACAAGGACGACGGACGGCGATGTCTCCCCGATCGTTTCTCCGCTATCTACGGAGTTCAATCGTTCAATGAGAATCTCCTTGAGAACGCCCGTGATTTCGGTCGGATCTTTGATACCGCCTGTCCTTACACGCTCTCGGAGTTCGTCAACAACGCTCATGGTCATTTCAACCCCCAGATCCGCGCCTACCAAAATATCTTCGAGATCCATGAAGAGATCTTCGTCAATTTTTGCATAGCCCTTGAGCATTTCTTCCATGCGATCCGAAATATTTTGCCCCGTTTTCTTGAGTCCGTCCGTCAAGCGCTGAAACCAGGATTTTTTCGGTGCATCCAAATTCTGACCGCGCTGTGAAAGTTCTTGATTCATCTCTTCCTCCTATTCTTCTACATACTCCGCATCCGCTTCGTCGAGTGCCAGAGAAATCACCTTGCTGACTCCGTCGGAAGCCATCGTGACACCATAGATAAAATCCGCCATCTCCATGGTCCTCTTGCGATGTGTCACGATAATAAATTGAATATCCTTATGATGCTTTTTAAGATAGTTGACATATCGAACGATATTGGGTTCATCCAAGGCAGCGTCGATTTCATCCAGGATGCAAAACGGCGTAGGACGAATGGAAAAAATCGCAAATAACAAGGCGATTGCCGTCAGAGTTTTTTCTCCGCCGGATAAAAGGCTCATATGCGTAAGTTTTTTCCCCGGAGGTTGTGCTTGGATTTCGATGTCCGGAGTAAGCTTGTTGCCGCCTCGCATAAGAATGTGCGCATCGCCTCCACCGAAAAGATCCTTAAAGGTGGCATTAAACCTCTCTTCGATTTCCGAAACGCTGCTTTCATAATTCGTTCGAATCGTCTGTTCAAGATCCTCAATGATCTTTTTAAGATCCTCCTTGGAGATCTCCAGATCCTCGCTTTGCTTTTTGAGAAAATCTCTACGTTCTTTGATTTCTTGAAACTCATCAATCGCCGATAGGGAAAAATACCCGAGATCTCTAATATTCGTTTTTAAAGCATCGATCTCACGGGCCGTAACCGTAGCTATGGTCTCACCCTTCCAATCCTCACACAATGTTTCGTAATTCGTGTGATAGATATTCTCAAGACTATTGTTCCATTCCACAATGCGGTCGTTGAGATCTCGCATTTCAATATCCATAACGGAGAGTTTGCCTTCAAGCTCGAGGGTTTCTTCTCGAAGAGCGGTCCTCTTTTTCTCATTCTCTGAACGAATTTTTACGGCTTGATCGTATAGGGCCTGATGACCTTCAAGATCTTTTTGGACCTCATCTCTCTTCCCTATTGACGCTTGGGCCTTTGATTCCAGTTCATCAATCAACCGTTCTTTTTCATTCTGTTGGTTGTTGTTGTCGCGAAGCTTTTCTTCATTCTCCTGAATGAGTGTTTCAAGTTCCGTTCGTTTTGACTCCAGAGACCTCTCTTCATTAAAAAACAGTCGTTCGTCTCGCATATAAGCGCTACGCAGGGACTCTTGCCTGCTTTTCTCTTCCGTTGCGACAATACGCTCTTTGGTCAATTCCGCAATGGTTGCGCGCAGATTTTGTTCTTGCACAATGAGCGCTTGGATCTTCGCGGCATACTCCTTGACTTCCTCGGATCGAGATGCACCGGAAGGATTTCCCGGTTCATCGATTCCGAGCTCCTCCAGTCTTGCATTAAGCATGGAAGTCATCGACTCTTTGCTTCGAAATTCTTCATCGAGAATCAGTTTCTCTTTCTCCGTCCAAGTTTTTTTCTCTCGAATGTCGGCAAGGGTGCGCGTAAGGGTATTCTCTTTTTCAATAAGTTCCGTTCTCTTATCGAGAAGGATTCCATATCGTTTTTTATAATCTCGGATATTCTGAGATAAGGTCGTTAATTCCGATTTGCGAGCCAAGATGCCGTACTGATCTTTGCGAATAAACCCGCCTGTAATGGAGCCGGACGGATAAAAAATTTCTCCGTCGATCGTGACAATTCGCTTCTTCTCGCCATTCTTGGATAATCGTTTTGCCACATCCATATCATCGACTACAACCGTGTTACCGAGGAGCGAATCTACAATCGCTTGTACATTTTCCGCACTCTTGACAACAGATGACGCAAGGACCCCATCTCCACGGTATTGCCTTTCTCTCTGTCGATGGTATGCCTCAATCGGCAAAAACGTTAATCTTCCAATCTTTTTTTCTTTCAAAAACCGGATGATTTCCGTCGCTTCCTGTCTGGAAGAAACGACGATATTCTGTGCCTGTGCGCCGAGCGCGACTTCAATTGCCCTTTGATATTTCGGTTCAACTTCAATAAGCTCGGCAAAAATCCCCACAATGGTTTCAGTAAGTTCGGGCGGTGCTTTCTTGAACAATAGTTTGACAGGCACCATGTACCCTTCATAATTTCTTTGCAGATTCTCTAAAATCTGTTTTTTTGCCTCGAAGCGTCTTAACGCGTCTTCGACACCATGGATTTCCTCTGAAAGTTTGTTGCGTTCGTCTGTTATTACATCCAGTTGCACCATAACTTCCGTAAGCGTCTTCTCAAGCGTACTCATTTCTTCTTCAAGGGTATGTGTTTTTTCTCGGATGCTCTCCATCACAGATTGATGTTTGTCATATTCTTCTTGAAGTGAAATCAGTTCTTCTCTGCGTTTTCTTTCTTGCGCTTCTCTTTCCCTTGTAACAGCTTGATCCGTGACATCTGCAACGTGTGCTTCCTCGTGTATTCTTCTTGCATCGTGCAGCTCTTCTTCGACCTTAGAAAGTTCGTCATTCGCCACTTGAACGCGATGATCAAGCACGTCCAAGGGAACTTCCCGGAGGGCGTCAAGCTCAAGTTTTCTCTGCGAAAGCTCTTCTCGAGTACCGTTCAATGTACGAAGATCCTCTTGAGCTTGTAGAAGGCGTTCTTGGGATAAAGAGGCCTCAGTAGTAAGTCTTTCATGATCCATCAAAAGATAAGAGAGTCTTTCTCGTTCCAAAAGCAATGTGCGCTCCAGTTCATCGATACTTTTCGAAAGATTCCTTTCAGTGTCGGAAAAGAGCCTTTTTTGCTCTTCCATCTCTTTTTCATGTTCTCCGGACTTCAAAATAGCCATGTCCAATTCGGAGATGGCTTCATGATTTACCGCAAGTTCTTCACGCAGGGATTCTTTTCTTATATTCTTGGTATTCAGTTTTATTTCCGCATCGCGAATTTTGGAATAATAGAACGCTTTTTCTTTTTTCTCCAGTTCACGTGATAAATCACGACCTAGAATGGCACGCTCACTTTCCTTGCTCAGGTATTCATATCGGTCGTCGATCTCATGAAGAATATCGCCGATACGTTCCATATCGGAGGACACGCGTCCGAGTTTTCGAGAGGACTCTCCAAGTTTGTAAAGATACTTCGAGACACCTGACGCCTCCTCGAACAAGCCTCGACGTTCATCGGCCGACCCGGACAAAATCTGATCGATACGACCCTGCCCGATTAAGGAATAGCCTTCTTTGCCGATCCCCGTATCCATAAACAGTTCACGAATATCTTTTAATCGCACACGGGTTTTGTTGATCAAGTACTCAGAATCTCCGTTGCGATAGAGTTTTCTGGTTACGGCGATTTCATTGTAGATAGAAGGCAGAGCCCCATCTTCATTGTCGAAGTGCATCGTGACCCGTGCGTAATTCAGAGGCTTCATGACGGAGCTGCCCGAGAAAATAATATCCTGCATCTCGTTTCCTCGCAGGTTCTTGGCACTCTGTTCTCCAAGCGCCCACCAGACAGCATCGGAGATATTGCTCTTTCCACTCCCATTGGGGCCGACAATGAGCGTGATATTGCGATCAAAATCTAACTTCGTGGGCTTCGCGAAGGATTTGAATCCGTAGAGTTCAATCGATTGTAATCGCATAGGCAATCTCTCCCTTATTTGTCTTTCGCCGACTTCAACGCTTCTTTCGCTGCCAATTGTTCCGCCGCTTTCTTATTGCGGCCCTCCCCTTTTCCGAGACATTTCCCGTCAACATAAAGACCGATTACAAAAACGGGCGCGTGATCGGGACCCGACACGTTCAAGACGCGATATTCCATCGTTTTCCCGGAAAACATATGCTGAGCAAGGCTCTTGTAGTCGGCAAATACTTTCGGCATTTCGAAGGAAATGCCTGCTTTGTGATATGTAGATAAGATAACGGCTCTTACGGATGCATAATCACTATCCATGAAAATGGCGCCAAAAATGGCCTCCATCGCATCGGCAAGAACGGAACTTCGGTTTCTTCCACCCATAAGCGCTTCGCCTTTGCCAAGTAGCAGCAAATTACCGACGTCCAGATGCGCCCCTATTTTTGCAAGCGTTCGCTCACACACCAGATCTGCGCGCAGTTTTGTCAAGTCGCCTTCATTTTTACGATCATAGAATTCAAAGATGAATTCACTCACGACCAAATCAAGTACAGAATCTCCAAGAAACTCCAGTCTCTCGTTATGCGGTGTATTTGTACGCGATTCGTTGGAAAAAGACGAGTGTGTCAAAGCTTCCTCGAGCAATTTCGGATTCCGAAAAGTATACCCGAGTGAGCGCGCAAATTCTATACGCGCGTCCGAAGTCATTTTGAGGCCTTTTCGATATAGGATACGACATCGTCGATTGTAATGATGTCATCCATCTTATCGTCTTCTACTTTGATTTGAAATTCTTCCTCAATCGCCAAGACAAATTCCAGAATCCCGATGGAATCCAGTCCGAAGTCATCTCTGATCTTCATGTCCCCACGTACAGCCTCGATTTCAAATTGATCCTTCATGATTTTCTGAATGCGTTCTAAAATCATTCTTCTTCCTCCTTTAAAGATTGTGAAATGGTATCAACCACTTTTTTTTGAATAAAATGAGCCAAAGTTAAAATGCCCGTCTCAATACCTCTGGTTGTTGAACTTCCGTGAGCTTTGAATACAGGTTTTCTTAATCCCAACAATGGCGCAGAGCCATATTCATTGGAATCAAAGATCGACTTTAAGTCATGAAATACGGGCTTCATGAGCGCGCCGCCAATCTTGGTGAAAAATGAACGGTAAACACCTTCCTTGAGTAGCTTGGACATCGCGATTGCAGTGCCCTCGATCGTCTTAATGGCGATATTCCCCGTAAAACCGTCGGAAACGACAATGTCCGCATCCGTAACAAGTAAGTCCCTGGCTTCCACATTGCCGACGAAATTGCTCCCGAAGAAGGATTCCAAGAGCGGAAAAGTGTTTTTCGCAAATTGGTTGCCCTTCCCCGGCTCCGTCCCGATATTGAGTAATCCCACCGTAGGGGATGAAATTGCGCGTATGGATTTGGAGTAAACCATGGCCATCTTGGCAAATGTCAGAGCAAGTTCAGGTGAAATATCGGCATTGGCGCCGATATCGAGAAGCATGGTCGTCTTATCGCGATTGAGAAACGAAGGCAATAATGTGGACAGCGCCGCTCGTGAAACGCCTTTAATGCGGCCGATATATAATGTAGCCCCGGCCAAGAGCGCTCCGGTAGAGCCGGCAGAGAGCATGCCGTCAACTTCTCCCGTCTTCAATTCCTTAAGCGCCACAACCATGGAACTATCAGGTTTCGACCGAATTGCCGAGATCGGATCATCCGTATTGTCAATGATATCACTCGCACGGAGAATCGCTCCTTTGTCGTTTGGAAAACCTTGCAATAACTCTGTAAGTTTTTCTTCATCGCCGACAAAAAGAAAAGAGAGCTCCGGCATCTCTAAGAGCGCTCGCTTTGCGCCCTCTACAAAGACCTCGGCACCTTGATCGGCACCGTAGGTATCTAATACTATCCTCATATCGTCCTCCCCACAGTATTCTACCACAAAAAGGAGTTTTCCTCTCATAGAATCGGTTTCACGAATCGCCGGAACACATGTCTATTCCCAATGATAGAATAAAGCGACATGTTCGCCGATCATTTGATACAAAAAAAGAAGCGAACGCATTCGCTCGCCTCTTTCATCGTTCTTCAAACGTAAACTCGCCTTAGTCTTCGACTTCAACAACCGCTTTGCCATCATAATAACCGCAGGATTTGCAGACTCGATGCGGTAGCTTAGGCTCATGGCAATTGGGGCATTCTTGAATCGTAGGTTTTGCAAGGCGATATGCAGATGCTCTTCTGGAGTCTCTCTTTGCCTTGGAAGTTTTCCTCTTTGGTACTGCCATTGTTACACCTCCCTATGAAACTCTTCTTCAACAGGTTGGTTCGACGATGGCCTCCGTGCTGTTGAATCGTTCAGAAAATCAGTACATCGAACATTATAGCTTTTAACGTTCTGACTGTCAATGTTTTTCACTATTTTACAAGTGCAAACGTATCGCGTGCAATCATGAGTTCCTCATTGGTCGGAACCACATAGATCTTGACTTTGGAATCGTCTGTCGATAGGAGTGCCTCTTTCCCGCGAACGTCATTTTTCTCATCCGAGAGGGAAAGTCCCAGGTCTTCCATATTCTCTACGATTGCCTTGCGCATGGTTTTGGAGTTCTCTCCGATGCCGCCGGTAAAGACAATGGCGTCTACTTTCCCGAGCTCCGCCATATAGCTACCGAGGGTTTTCTTAACGCTTTGGACAAACATATCCAGTGCCAGGGTTGCTCTCTCATTGCCTTCTTCAGCTGCATTTTCGAGATCGCGAAAGTCGCTCGAGAGACCGGATACTCCGAGGACACCGGATTTTTTATTGAGGAGATTGTTGACTTCTGCCGGATCCAAGTTTTCATTCTCTTCTAAGAATGTGACAACCGTAGGATCGAGGTTTCCGGAACGTGTGCCCATGACAAGGCCTTCAAGCGGTGTGAGCCCCATCGAAGTGTCATAGCATTTCCCGTTCTTCACTGCGCTTAGGCTTGAGCCGTTTCCAAGATGAAGCGTGATGATATTCATATCATTGCGATCTTTTTCAAGAATTTCGCTCATGCGAAGCGTGATGAAATAATGGCTCGTGCCGTGGAAACCGTATTTTCTAAGACCATATTTTTCATAGTATTCATACGGAATTGCATACATATAATTCTTTGCCGGCATGGTAGCATGAAAAGCCGTGTCAAAGACCGCAACATTCGGTTTCTCCGGCGCAATCTCTTCACAAGCTTCAATGCCCATAAGATTTGCGGGATTGTGAAGCGGCGCGAATTTGAAACAATCGCGAATGACGCTCTTCACTTCGTCATCTACGAGTACACTCTTGGAGATTTTTTCACCGCCGTGGACTACGCGATGACCGATTGCTCCAATTTCATCCAAACTCTCGATTGCCCCGTTCTTTGCGTCCGTAAGAGCCTCGAAAACGAGAGAAATTGCTTTTTTGTGATCTTTCATTGCCGTTTCGATCACATATTTTTCTTTGCCGGGCGTTTTTTGCTCGAGTCTGGAGCCTTCAATGCCGATGCGCTCCACCAGTCCTTTTGTTAAAACTTCTTCCGTGTGAATGTCAATCAGTTGGTATTTGAGTGACGAGCTTCCGCAGTTGATAACAAGAATTTTCACAAAACAACCTCCTAACGATCTTTTACTCATATTATAGCACACCCGTCATGATGAACAAAGATGCTCCGTGACTTTATGGAATGTTAAAAAGGACGCAAGTGTTGTAGAATGAAGAAAAGAAACCCTGGGAGGATCGACATGACCGTTGGAATCGTCGCTGAATACAACCCATTTCACAAAGGACATTTTTATCATATTGCAAAGACAAAAGAGGCTTTCCCCGATGAGCCCGTCATCATCGCAATGAGCGGTGATTTTGTCGAGCGGGGGGAGCTCGCCGTTGCGCCTTCTAGTCTTCGTGCCAAATGGGCACTTGAAGCCGGCGCCAATCTTGTCGTTGAGATTCCGTCTATTTTTGTCTTGCAAAATGCAGATGTCTTTGCTCGTGAATCGATTCGCCTACTCTCGTCTTTTTCGATTTCTCACCTTTCCTTCGGCTCGGTAAAATCGCTGGATGAACTTCTTAACATGCGTGACGAGGAGCATCAAAGAAAGGATATCATCGAGGGTATCATCGCTCAGGAGAGAAAAAAAGGCGCCTCTTTACCACAGGCGTATGCCCGCGCCAGACATGAGGCGCTTTCATCGCTTTTGCGGCTTGATCCGAATGATCTGCTCGCTATGATGTATCTCAAATATTTGCCCGGAATGATCGCGCCTTATGCGGTAGAGCGCATCGGTGCTACCCACGACTCCTCGGATCTTGATGCCTATCCAAGCGGCCTTCGAATTCGCAGAGCGTTACTCCAAGGCAAAACGCCTCCCCTTCCCGAGAATGTCAATGAAGATCTCGAGGGCATTTCTCTTTTTTCTCATGATCGCGTGATCCCTCTTCTCAAATATTCTCTCGCCTTTGAAGAAGATGACCCGTCGATTCTCCATTACGAGAACGGACTGGCAGACCGATTGCGTAAGACGGAATCTCATGCATTTGATACCTGGGTGGCGAGAGCCTCGAGCAAGCGATATACCCATTCCAGGATCAGGCGGTATATCTTTGCGCGACTTGCGGATTTGCACCCTGTCCGTGAAAATCGAATCTATGCGCGTGTACTTGCAGCCGATGAAATCGGCAGGGATCTCCTTAAAAACACCTCTGCGCAAATCCTGACCCATGGAAAGAGCCTCGGTGCACACCGAGAATCTCCGACCGTACAGGCCATGCTGCAAACTTCCTTTCTTGCCGATATCCTGCTCGAACGTCCCGTCGGTTCCATCTACCGATCCCAACCGATTATCAAATAAAAAACCGCCTGAGCGTTTCGGCGGTTCTTCTTTTATCTTTGATTGTGCAGTTCTTGACGGCTCTCGTCAATGATGCTGTTTAACTCTTGCAGTTTATTTTGTGCATTCACAAACATGGAATCGATGTACTGAGTAGCCTGCATGGAAATTGAACGTGCGTTTTGCTCCGCTTTGGACTCAATTTCATGTGCAAGGTTCTGCGCACTCTTCGTGATATCGTGATCGTTGATCATCTCTTGTAGACGATTTTGCGCTTCCGTGCGAATGCGTTCAGCGTCACGATTGGCATTTGCGCGAATCTCTTCCGCTTGACGATTGGCGTCGCCCACGATTCTCTGTTCGTCCTCCGTAATTCTCATAGCATCGCGAATCTCTTGCGGTAGGCGCTCGCGAATTTCCTTGAGAATTTCGAAGACCTCATCGGGATCTACCATGACTTTACGCGAAAGCGGTACTCCGGATGCGTCTTCCATCAAGTCCTCAAGTTCATCGACCAATTGTAAAATATCCATTTTAGCCCTCCATGAATTTATTTTGAAGTGCCCGCGCAACTACGGGCGGGACAAAATCAGAAACATTGCCACCGAACGACGCGATATCTTTGATAAAGCTTGAGCTCACAAATGAAAATGCGCTTTCAGAGGAAAGAAAAAAAGTTTCCATCTCCGGATATAGCGCTTTATTCAGTTGAGCAAGCTGTGCCTCGAACTCATAATCCTGTATCGTGCGGATTCCACGAACCAAGCAGTTGATCCCCTCTTGCTTACAGAAGTCTACGAGAAGACCGCTAAAAGACTTGATCTGGATGTTCTTCTGCTCTCCATAAACCTCGTTCAGAAGCTCCATGCGCTCATCAACGGTGAAGAGTCCTTTCTTAAGCTGATTATGAAGTACGGCAACAATCACCTCATCAAATTTATGAGCTGCACGCCCGATGATATCCATATGACCATATGTCAAAGGGTCAAAGCTGCCCGGATAAATGACTCTCATGCAATTCCTCCACTTGGTAGAAAAGAAAACGAGCGGTCCCGTACGTCCTGTCTTTTGTCAGTTCAAAACCTTGAACCTCAGTCGGGCGTACGTCATTTGATGCGCGTTCTACAATAATCTGTGTTCCTTTGTTTAATATACCACATTTTGTTAGGATCGACAAAGCTTTTTCACTGTAATTCGTAGAATATGGCGGATCGATAAAAATATAATCAAATTCTTCTCGCTCTTCGCTCAATAAAGCAAGCGTGCGCTCAAAACTTCCGGAAATGATCCGTGCACGGCCCTCGTAATGTGCTCTTTGAATATTTTGTCGGATGAGTTCGCAATTGGATCGTTTCAGTTCACCGATCGTAGCATATCCTGCCCCTCTACTTAAGAACTCGATGCCGACAGCACCGGTCCCGCCGAAGAGATCCAACACACGCGCATCCGAATCGATCGGACCGATTAAGTTCATAAGGGCCTCACGTGCCATATCCATCGTGGGACGCACGCCGCGTGATTTTGAGGCGGTTAGATTCATTCCGCGACGTTCCCCGCCTA
>QWCK01001094.1_pt1 | contig 42206 bp, 42 predicted proteins | sample 1972571 | NCBI WGS metagenome assembly QWCK01 (sample SAMN09866710, study PRJNA288562) | Human gut metagenome isolate term2_stool, whole genome shotgun sequencing... | isolation source: gut | host: Homo sapiens | place: USA: California | reverse complement strand
TCCGGCGGCTCCTTTACCACTACCATGGATCACGTCATCAACGAAGGTTTAATTTCGGCCGTATCCGGTACGGCGGGCATTTTCTTATTCCTCGTCTTACTGGGCATGATGGTCGCGCTTATTAACAAGAGCGGGGGCACCCGAGCCTTCGGCGAATGGGCCTCAAGCCACATTACCTCTCGCCGAGGTGCACAACTTGCCACCTTCTTCTTAGGTATTTTAATTTTTATCGACGACTACTTTAACTGCTTGACCGTCGGATCGGTTATGAAGCCCGTTACCGACCGCTTCAAAATTTCCAGAGCGAAACTCGCCTATATTATCGATGCCACGGCGGCGCCGATCTGTATGATCGCCCCCATCAGTTCCTGGGCGGCAGCCGTTTCAGGCTACGCCGAAGGTACGGGCATGAGCGGCATAACAATGTTTGTAAAGGCCATACCTTATAACTTTTATTCCATTTTAACCCTATTCTTTGTCGTCGTTTTAATTTGGAAACACGACGATTACGGCTCCATGCTCAAGTATGAAGAAGATGCCTTGCGGGGAGAAGACCACAGCGCCTTGAGAGAAGAAAGCGTACCGGAAGAGACGGCGGAACACGCAAGTCTTTTGGACCTCGTACTTCCCATTATCTTTTTGATCTGCGTATCAGTTGTCGCTTTAATTTATGTAGGCGGCTTCTTCGATCCCACAAGCGGCTTCCAAGGCGATTTCGTCGGCGCATTCGGAAACACCGATGCCACAGTAGGTCTTCCCTGGGGTGCGCTCATTACCCTGATCGTTACGATTGCCTATCTCTTAATTCGTCGCGTACTCGATTTCGGCGAATCTATGAACTGCTTAACGGAAGGATTTAACTCCATGGTCGCCGCCATTATGATCTTAACCATGGCGACGGCCCTCAAAAATATCTCCAACGACTTACTCGGAAGTGCTGAATACGTGGGCAATCTGATGAGCGGCGCAGCCGGCGGACTCCAATACTTCCTCCCGGTCGTTATCTTTATCGTAGCGGCGCTTCTCGCCTTTGCGACGGGCACAAGCTGGGGTACTTTCGGTATCTTGATCCCTATCGTCGTGAGCATGTTCAGCGTCGAAGAAACTGTATTCTTTATCGGCCTTTCCGCATGTCTCGCAGGCGCCGTCTGCGGCGACCACTGCTCGCCCATTAGCGACACGACGATTATGTCCTCGGCAGGTTCCGGTTGTAATCACGTGGTTCACGTGTCAACCCAATTGCCCTATGCTCTAACAGTAGCGGCAGTAAGTTCTATCTGCTATCTGATCTCAGCATTCGTTCAATCGCCGTTCATCCCCCTTATCGTAGGTGTGGCGCTAATCGTCGGCCTCTTAACGTTCTTAAAAGCTCGCGGAGGAGACGATCCCTTACGCAACGAATTATAATAATGAAGAGAAGAGTGAATGTTTTGATTCGCTCTTCTTTTTTTATGCGCCATTCAAAGAATATTGACACAACGTTCGAGGCAGAGTATACTATACACAACAGGATTGACAAACAATTGGCTATCCGTTTTGAAATTTAATGTTTCTCGGCTGTCGTTGGCTTAAAGGATACGTTAACGGTAGGGGAAAATGGAAAGAGTCTAATTTACAGTGTTAAAAGGAGGCGTACCCAATGTCGACAATGCCACTTATTTTTGGCTCCGTTTTTGGCATCATCAGTTTAATCGTCTTAATTTTATTCGGCGCTTGTTGCGTGAAATATTTGCTGAAAAAGAAATAAAGAGTATGTAAAAAGGGCGGATCAAATGATTCGTCCTCTTTTTTATGTCCTCTTAAAACATATTAAAGGATAAAATAGAAAGAATTATTTATTCCGACAAAACAAAGGTAAGGAAAAGGCAAAAGATTCCGGGAAGGCTCTATTGATCTTTATAATTCTTTAAAGATCCCATATAATAAAGGTTCAGGAGGCTATAATGGACGATCGATTTGAAGAAATGGCAGAAATTTTAGACGATGCGGTGGACGCTCTTCCCGAACCTTATTTTAACGGCCTAAACGGCGGCGTCTTGTTTTCAAGAGATGCCGTGCACGACGAGGAATTTGATGAGCTTTACGTGCTCGGCCATTATCGCGTCATGGGAACGGTGCGTACCATCGAGCTTTACTACGGATCCTTTATGGCCCTTTACGGCAATCTTCCCCACGATGCCTTGGCCCATCATCTAAGGGAAACGCTCTATCACGAGCTCACCCATCATTTGGAGACGCTGGCAGGGGAAAATGACTTGGAATTAGACGACCTGGCGTTTATGGAACGCTATAGGAGGGATAATGGATAAATTTTACGGCAACTTTTTTAAATACATAGGCACGGCACTGGACTATGTATTGGAGTTTTTAATTACGATCTTCAGTTTGCTCACGGAACTCTCCAGATCATTCAGAAGTTTGCTTCTCTCCGTACTGTTTTTCGGCGGCTGCTTCGTGTTTATTTTACTGTGGATTCCCATGAGCTTCCGCTCAAGCGGCGGGGTACCCTGGCCTCTTATCGTTCTTTTGATCTTGATATTTCCCATTATCGGATCCTTCGCCGTCACCAGGCTTAAGTATGTTCAATATATGGTGACGGAATATTTTTATGAGCGGGCCGATTACTATCTCCTCGGAAAAGATGTAAGTTACGAATCCATGGGAGATTACGGCAGACGCTATCAGCGCCGCATGGAAGAAGAGCGGCGCCGTAGGGAGCGGGAACAGGCGGCTTTTGAAGAGGAAATGTTCAGACGCCAGTTCGAAGCCTTTTTCAATCAGCAAAACTTCGGCGGCTACGACACAGGTGGCTACGGCGGGGGCGGTTACAATACCGGGGGATATTCCGGACCCACCTACGACGGCGGCTTTAAGGAAAAGTATGAGGCGGCCATTCATCGCCTGGGTCTCGACCTTACGGCGGATAAATATGAAGTGCGCCTCGCCTATAAGCGTCTCGCTAAAAAATACCACCCGGATCTGAATCCGGAAGAGGACACGACGAAGATTTTCCAGGAGATCAATGCGGCCAACGATTTTTTAACCGATGAAGCCATTGCACGATACAAGCAAATGTATGGAAGTAAGAATTAGGAGATACTTATGAAGATTTTACACACTCTCGCCCAACTTCCAACACGGACGGGGAGCGGCGTTTACTTTTCAAATCTTGTAGACGGCTTGGAGAAAAAGGGAATGGAGCAGGCGCTTATTTATGCAGTGCAGGAGCCCTATACTTTTGATTTTTCTCAACAAACATTTCCCGTCACCTTTCAAACAGATGAGATCCCCTTTCCCATCGCCGGCATGAGCGACGAAATGCCTTATAAAAACACGGTGTACTCTGAGATGACCGAAGAGATGATCGCTACCTGGCGTGCAGCTTTTAAAAAACGCCTCCTCGAAGCGAAGGAAAAGTTTAAGCCCGATCTCATTGTGGCCCATCATCTGTGGTATCTGACAGATATGGTGCTGGAGATTTTTCCCGAGATCCCCGTCGTCGGAGTCTGTCACGGCACCGATCTTCGTCAAGGGGAAAAGCACGACGATCTTTTGGAACGCTACACCACCCATATGAACGAGCTGGATTATGTCTTCGCTCTTTCAGAAAAAGATAAGGCCGCCATCTCCAGAATGTATGCCATTCCCGAAAAGAAAATCACCGTCACCGGCGGAGGATACAATCAGGACGTCTTTAACGATCAGGGAATTTGGCGCCATGAAAAGGCCATTAAGATTATCTATGCCGGGAAACTTTCTCGAGCCAAGGGCGTCTATGAATTGGCGAAGGCTTATCCCAATTTAAAGCGGAAGTATCCCGAGATCGAAATGGAACTGATCGGGGAAGAGTCTCTTGAAAAGAAAGACCGCATTTTCGAATGCGCCCATTATAAAGAAGGCTTTAAGATCCACAATGTGATCGATCAAAAGGCGCTGGGTGCTCATATGAAGACATGCGATATTTTCGTCTTGCCCAGTTATTACGAGGGGCTTGGTCTGATCGCCATCGAGGCTCTGGCTTGTCGCATGCGCCTTGTAACCTCGGAACTCGAAGGTCTTTTGGAACTTCTCGGCGATGACTTTTTAAAGAGCGATGTGGTGGAAGTGGTGCCTCTACCGAATCTTTATAATACAGATGAACCCTATAAGCTTGAGATCGACGATTACGTTCAAGGCCTTGAAATGGCCATTGAAAAGCAGATCCTCGCCGTGCGGGACGAGCGCCCCTTCTCCGATAAATGCTATGATCACGTTCGCTCCTATGCTTGGAGTGAAATCATTGAGACGGAATACCGCCTCATGTGTGAGGTCTATAAGAATTACGAGGAAAAAAGAGCATAGGAAAAGCCCTCTGAAGGAGTGAAACCTCCTTTGGAAAGGGCTTTTTTTAAAGGAATTTACTTTTAATATTTTCCCAGTAGTTATTTTCGAAGACAAGTTTATTAATGCGCTTATCCGAAAATTGAATATTGATCCGTTTAAATTGGGAATAGCTATGTTCTCTTCCGTCGATTAAAACTAAATTGGAATTGGCGTATCGCCTCTCGGGCACGAGGCTGATGACGTGATGACCCGGGAAGACGATCGTAGATTTCATGGAGCGATAGCTTGATGATGAAATACCTGCAAGGGGCGTCATGGCCATGGCGTCCACTTCCGGGTGGACGAGGCTCCCTCCCAGGGAAAGATTGTAGCCGCTGGTTCCCGACGGTGTCGCGACGAGCATACCGTCTCCTGAAAATTTTTCCAGATGATTGCGATCCACGAATATATTCATGTGGATGACCTTGGAATTTTGCGCCTTTAATACGATTTCATTAATGGCCTGTGCGTAATACTTTTTCTGATTGGTAAAAATTTCCGCGCTTAAAATGGGCAGCTGCTCCACATGGTAGCGATTATTTTTATAATCTTCGATAAATTCATCGAGCTTATCGGGGCTGATTTCCTGATAAAAACCTAAGTGGCCCGTGTTGATGCCTACAATGGGCGTGGAAGAAAATTTCGTGCGGTTTACCGCTTTAATAAAGGCGCCGTCACCGCCGATCGTAATCGTAAGGGCAGCCTTGGGGCTTAAAGTGGTCGTGGGATTAAAATGATGTTCCTTCAGCTTCTGAATTAAACGCTTCGTCGTGCGACGACTCTCAAAGTTAGAATTGGAAATTATATTGATGATCTTACTCATACTCACCTCCGTTCTTAAGATTTGACTCATATAATATGGTAAATGAAAAGAGGAAAAATGGAAAGCAAAGACCGGTTAAAATTAAAAATAGACAAAGATTTTAAACGAGCCGACGGCTTTTTAAAGCGAGAAGGCTTCTCTCACACATTAATGAAGCGTTCCTTTCGCGGGGGTCTCGTCAAGAGGGGAGACGAGGTTCTTTTCCGAACGAGCCCTTTAAATGCCGGGGACGAGATCACCGTAGATTTTGAAGAAGAGACGAGCGGTCTTTCGCCGGGTCCCTTTCGTCAGAAGATACTCTATGAAGACGAGGATCTCCTCGTCATCGAAAAGGGCGTTATTGCCTCCATGCCCTGTAAAATGTATCCCGAGGGAACGCTGGCCAACGAAATCGCAGGTTATTTCGAGACCATCGGTTTGAAGCGAAAAGTGCGCATGCTCGGAAGACTCGATAAAGAAACTACCGGCGTGCTCATCGTATGTAAAAATCCCTACGCTTATTTAAAACTTGTAGATAACCATACGGAAAGTAAGACTTATGTGGCGCTCGTGCGGGGAACAGTGGCCGAAGGAGGAACCGTGGACGCTCTCATGGGCCCGGGAGACAAATCCCTGGTGCGCGTGGTGCGAGAGGACGGGCAGGAGGCCATTACTCATTATGCGCCTTTAAAGACCGGCGAAAATTCCCTCGTAAGATTGACTCTCGAAACCGGGCGCTGCCATCAGATTCGCTGCCACATGGCCCACATCGGCCATCCCATCGTCGGTGATGAGCTTTACGGCGGTGGGAAGGGTGAGGTTCATCTCCATGTAAAATCTATAAAAATCATCCATCCTCGAAACGGGAAGGCGATGGTTTTCCGCTCCCGAGTGCCGAAAAGCTTTTATGGTATATAAGAAGAATAGATACTATAGAAATAATCTATATAAAAAAGAGTTGCATTATAAAATAAAATATAAAGCGAAAGAAGGCTTAAAACAGTCATTTCTTGTATAAAAACGACAATATCGAGAAATTTTTCCGTTGAAGCTTTCCGTAATTTCTGCTAAAACTATAGTGAGTCCATAGGTTTTCGATTTGAAATCAGGAAAACGATCCATATCAAATCGACTGAAATCTTATTTTTAAGGAGGAAATGATGGAATACTACAATGGTGCAAAAGAATTTGCAGAAAAACACATCGCACCGGTGGCAAGAGAACTTTCGGAAAAAGTAGGTTTCCCCGAAGCTATCTATGAAGAAATTAAAAAAGAAGGCTACTTAAAATTATTAATTCCCGAGGAATTAGGCGGCTTAGGCGGCGATATCTACGATCACTCGGAAATTATTCGCGCTTTCTCCGAAAAATCGGCAACGGTCGGCTTGACCTATATGATGCACAATGTGGCTTTGAACATCGTACTCAATGCAGGTAAGGAAGAATTAAAACAAAAAATCGTAAAAGAAGTTGTAGAAGAAGGCAAAACCCTCGCCCTCGCATACTCCGAATCCGGAAGCGGCGTAAGCTTTTACTATCCCGAAACAACTGCAGAAAAGAAAGGCGACAAATGGATCATTAACGGCTCCAAGAGCATGGTTACTTCTGCAGAATACGCTTCCTACTATATGGTGATCACTAAAACCGGCGAAGGCGCTGCAGATACCGACAACTTCTGCGTACCTATCGAAAGCGAAGGCTTGGAATTTAAGATGGAACGTTGGAACGGCATCGGCTTAAGAGGCAATGTTTCCTGCCCTATGTATATGGACAATATGGAACTCGACGAAATGTATCGCACCGGCGACAACAACTCCGGTATGGAACAAATCCTTACACTCGTCGCACCTCTTTTCATCCAAGGCCTCGCATCGGTTTACAGTGGCTTGAACGTAGCTATTTCCAACGAAGCCATTATGCACGCCACCGACAGAACCTTCCCCGACGGAAGCAAATTATCTGAAGTGGATACGATCAAACATCACCTTTCCACCATTTACAACAACGCGTTTGCAGGCGTTTCCGCTACTCGCGAAGCAGCTCTTGCAGCTCGTCGCGGCGACGAAGATGCTCTTCCGAAGATCCTTTCCGCTCGCGTTATCGCCATCGAAAATGTAACGGAAAGCGGCAAGCTCGGTATGCAAGTGGGCGGGGGACGCGCATACAGCCAATTCAGAAACTTCGCCTACTACCTTGCAGATGCTCTTGCAGGACAAGTTATGGCGCCCAGTCTCGACATTTTACATCAATGGATCGGCAGCGTCTTAACGGGACAAATGATTCCGTAAAAATAGGGTATAAAAACGGGCGAAGGCGTATGCATCGCTCGTTTTGTTTTGAGAAAGGATGAGATAATGACGAAAACATTAAAAGTAGGCGCGGTTATTTACGACCCCAAGGTCACGGTTATTTGGGACATGATTCGCCAATACATCGAAGACCAAGACCACGACATTTTAATCGAGCCGGTCTTTTTCGACGACTACAGAAACCAAGTGAAGGCCCTGATGAACAAGGAAATTGACATCGCTTGGAACTCGCCCCTTGCCAATCGTGAAGCCGAACTTCGCATGGAAGGCAAGGTAAAATACGGCCTCATGCGGGATACGGACAGAGATCTCCACACCGTCCTCGTAGCCAAAAAAGGCAGCGGCATTAAGTCCGTAGAAGACTTAAAGGGCAAAAAGATCGCCTTCGGTGCCATCGATTCGCCTCAAGCCCGTTTGATTCCCATTCAATACCTCCGGGAAAACGGCATGGAATTCGGAAAAGATTACGAAGAAGTGCGCTATGATATCGGAGTAGGCCTGGATGGCGACCACACCGGCGGCGAACTCGATGCCATTAAATCCGTAGAAGCCGGCGATAATGTAGCAGGCTTTGCCATCGAAGGCAACTATAAAGCATGGACCGCCGACGGCACCGTAGACGGCAATCAATTGGAAGTCATCGGTAAGACCAACGGCTTCGACCACTGCATCTTCACCGCCCACGAAGGCGTGGCAGACGAAGATATTGAAGCTTTCAATGCCGTGTTAAAGACCATGGACTATAGCAAGAAACGGGACAAGGAAATCCTGGATCTGGAAGGCTTAAAGGAATGGGTGGACGGCCGCACCACAAATTTCACCGAAATTAGAAAAGCCGTCGACTATATGAACTTCTTTGAATAAGAAGGGCATTTATGTAAAATAAAGACAGACGGGAGGCGAAGAGAATCAAATCTCCGCCTTCTGAGTCTGTCTTTTTTTTAAAGGAGGATTTATGTTTGAAGTATCCCTTATGGGCTCTATGCCGAGAGGCAATGCCCTATTAAAGGCCGTTCGCGATGTGGACAAGGGTCGAATGAGCCGGGAAGAGTACGACAAGATGGTGGAAGAGGCTACGGAAAAAGTGGTAAAGCTTCAAGACGCATATGATGTGGATTACATTACCTGCGGCGAACTTTCCAGAGATAATTACGTGTCCTTTATCGCCGGCGCCTTAGGCGGCGTGAAGATGATGAGCATGAGCGATATGCTCCCCTATATCGAAGATAAGAAAGCCTATGAAGATATGCTCTCTATTTTAGACGTGCCCGCCAACAGTATAAAAAACGCTATTTGTGCCGGGAAAGTGACCCGGGATAAGCCCATGGTTTTGGAAGAGCTCCGGGCCATGAAACGCATGACCGGGAGCAAAAAGAAAATCACTCTTCCGGGTCCCTATCTCGTAACCCGATCCATGTGGCTTAAAGGTCTTTCCGACGGTTACTATGATTCCAAAGAAAAACTCGGCGCCGATGTGGTGGCCATTTTTAAAGAGGAAATTCGGGAACTGCAGGAAGAGGGCGTGGACATTATCCAATTCGACGAGCCGGTCCTCACAGAAGTTGTCTTTTCTCCGGCTCACACCCGTACCTTTATGTGTGCCTCTCTTTCGGAAAAGAAGGACCCGACGGAAGAGCTTATATTTGCAACAGGATTAATTAAAGAAGTCTTGGCGTCGGTGGATCGGGAAATATCCCGTGCCGCCCTCCACGTTTGCCGCGGCAACTGGAGCAAGGATGAGACCATTCTCTTGACGGGGTCCTACACGCCCCTTCTTGAACTTTTTGAGGCGGTGAAGGCGGATATTTATTTCCTGGAATATTCTACGGATCGGGCAGGGGACATTGCCTCCCTTTTCGAGAATAAGAAGATCTTCGAGCGGGCTACACTGGGCCTCGGCGTAATGAACCCGAGGCAAGACGCCACGGAATCGGAAGAAGCTATTATCGAGCGCGTGGAAGAGGTTATGAACTATTTGCCGCCGGAGCAGATTATGCTCAATCCCGATTGCGGCTTCGCCACATTCGCTAAAAAGCCGGTAAATGAACTCGCCCATATTGAGGAAAAACTTGCCGTCTTACAATCGGTGAAAAAGGAATTGAGAAGTTGTTATGAAAAATAAGGAGATCCTCTCTTCTGCGGCAAAGCGAGAAGAAAAGCCGGCGGAGGCCCGTTATTTTGAAATGAGCATGCGGGGAACCTATCCCGATTTAAAAGATGTGAAACTCTATACGGATCGTGTGGAACTTTCCGTAGGTGATACGGTAAGTTTCGACAATGAATACGAAAAAGTGACGAGTATATCCTATTTTTTAGGGAGTTTTCTCTCTTCTATTCTCTTTACATCGATAAAAGAACTTAAATCGAAAGGTGTCGTCCTCGACGAGATCGAAGGCCTCGTCCGGGCGAAACTCACCAATCCCTTGCGCATGATTCCCGTGAGAGGATACGATGATCCCGCCGATATTGAAGAGATTCAGGTGAAGTTATTTTATTACGGAGACGGTGATCCCGAGGAAATGAACGAAATGATTCGAGGGGCACAGGAAGCCAATCCTATTTACCGGCTGGTTTCCGATGCAAGGCCTGTGGAGCTTCTTATTGAATGGGTGCTCTAAGATTGAGGGCGGAGAAAATCCATCGCCTTGATAAATAAGAGACGTCGTATTATAATGTAGATAAGAAATTTTCCTGCCCGGTTCGATTACTTCTGTTAATTCAACCGACAAATCAGACACGGGAAATCGTGTTTAGTTACCTATAACAAGCCTCCACCGAGTGGAAGTTAGAAGTAGTTAACAGATTACCCACCTTACAATAAGGGCGGGTCTGAATTATATGAAGTCCGGCCGGGCGGGATTCCAAGATCCGGTTCGCCGGATCTTTTTTTGCGCTTTATTCAAAGAAATGGTCTGTCGTTCTTGACGGAGAGAGAGATAAAGCGTAAACTATGGTGTAGAAATAACACTTTTAATTTAGTGCGAGACACTAAAAAGGTTGCAAAACAGAATATACCTTTCCCCGAGGGGAGAGGTCTCTCTTTGTGCCTTTTATCGACGATAAAAGCTTTTTTTATAGGAGGCCGTATGCTCAGACATTTTATAGAACCGAGTGACTTCAACGAAAGAGAGTATGATGATTTATTTAGACTGGCAGCAGATATTGCAAAAAATCCATCGTCCTATGCCCATGCGTGTGATGGAAAGATTTTAGCCAGTCTTTTTTTTGAGCCCTCGACCAGGACCCGTATGTCCTTCGACGCCGCCATGTACCGCTTAGGCGGACAGGTGCTTCATTTAGGCGATATGAAGGTATCGTCTATGGCGAAGGGCGAAACTGTAAGGGACACGCTCCATATTGTGGATCAATATGCCGATATTTGCGCCATGCGCCATCCCGTGCCCTACACTCAATCGGAAACCGTAGGCGTTCTTAAAAATATGCCCCTTATTAACGCAGGGGACGGGGACCATGCTCACCCCACACAAACCCTGGCGGATATCTTTACCATACGCGATCAAAAGGGCAAGTGGTCCGGCCTAAAGGTTGGCTTTTGCGGCGATTTACGTTACGGCCGGGCGGTGCATTCCCTCTACGACTTTTTAAACGATTACGACAATGAATTTGTCTTTATTGCGCCGGAAGGGCTGGAGATGCCGACGATTTATTTAGATCACGCCAAGTGCTCCTATAAAGAAGTGGACGATTTAAAGGCGGAAATCGGCGATCTCGATGTGCTCTATATGACCCGGGTGCAAAGAGAACGCTTCTCAAGCGATCAAGAGGCGGAGCGCTATAAGGGAAGCTACTTCCTGAATCCCGAGGTTATGGAAAGTGCCTCGGAGGATTTAATCGTGCTCCATCCCCTTCCGAGAGTGGATGAAATCGACGCAAGTATCGATGACGATCCGAGAGCTCTTTACTTCGAACAGGCGCGCAACGGAATGTATATGCGCATGGCTCTGATTCTCACCTTACTGGAGGCAAAAAATGAAACTGCTGGAAAATAATGATTTAGGCGACGGCCTTTACGTGCTGCGCTTCGCCTATGACGGAGAGGCGAAGCCCGGCCAGTTTTTTATGCTGAGACCGAAAGATCATTCGAAATTATTGGGTCGCCCCATTTCCGTGTTTTCATTAAAAGAGGGGATTCTCTCCTTCTTGATTAAGGTCGTGGGCGGCGGTACGGATTCTTTAAAAAAGCTCCTTCCGGGAGATGATATAAAAGTGGAAGGGCCTTTCGGAAACGGCTTTCCCCAAATTCGGGAGAACACGCTCTATATTGGAGGCGGCACGGGGATTGCCCCCTCCCTTCACTTATTGGAGCAAGATCACGAGAAAAAACTGAAAGTGGCTATTGGCCTGAGGGGGCGAAATTTAAAACTTGAAGAACTTTACGCCCCTTACGACGATCGGGTTACCTTTTACATCGGAAACAATATTTTCGACGATCTAACCATAGAAGATGAAGTAATCTTTACCTGCGGGCCGCGCCCCATGATGGAAGGGGCCGTCGAGCGGGCGAAGGGCGAAGTGTATGTGTCTTTAGAATCCCGAATGGGTTGCGGATTCGGCGCCTGCCTCGCCTGTACCTGCGAAGCGGGAGGCGAACGAAAGCGTATTTGTAAAGACGGACCTGTATTTGAAGGGAGGGACATATATGCTGACAACCACACTATGCGGTAAGACGCTTAAAAATCCTTTGATCGGTGCATCGGGAACCTTCGGTTTCGGCGAAGAGTACGCCCCCTTTTACGATCCGGCCCTTACAGGCGCCATTTCAACGAAGGGACTTACCCTGAATCCCCGCCCGGGCAATACGGGTATTCGCATTGTGGAGACGCCTTCGGGGATTATGAACTCCATCGGTTTGGAAAACCCCGGGGTGGATGCGTTTATCGAGGACATTTTGCCTATGATGCGGAAACGGGATACGGTGATTATGGCGAATTTAGGCGGCCATAGTTTAGACGATTATTTAATCGCAACAGAAAAATTAGACGAAGCGGATATCGACATGATCGAGCTCAATATTTCCTGCCCCAATGTGAAAAGCGGCGGCATGGCCTTCGGCCTTCACTGCCAAGATGCAGCTGCCATTACAAAAGAAGTGAAGAAGAAAACTCACCATCCGGTGATCGTCAAGCTTTCGCCTAACGGGGATAATGTGGCCGATCTCGCCCGGGCGTGCGAAGAGGCGGGGGCCGACGGCGTGAGCCTCGTCAACACTTTTCAAGCCCTGACCATCGATGTAAAAAATAAAAAGCCTATGTTTGACAATGTCTACGCCGGTCTGTCAGGGCCTGCCATTTTCCCCATCGCCCTTAGAATGGTGCGGGAAGCCTCCCGGGCGGTGAAGATTCCCGTTATCGGGATCGGCGGCATTGCATCGGCAGAAGATGTGCTCGCCATGATCATGGCAGGGGCACAGGCCGTGGAAATCGGAACCATGAACTTGATCGAGCCCGGTATCATGGTCCGGCTTATCGGCGAACTTGAAGCGTATATGAAAGAAGAAGGTATCGAATCTCTCGATGCCATTCGCGGAATCATTTAAAGGAGCGGCAAATGTATATCCAATTAGAAGACGGAGCGGTCTTTAAAGGCAAGCAATTCAGCGGAAGCAAGGAATCGGTAGGCGGAAAGCTTATGGTCTACTCCGCCATGATCGGCCACGAAGAAGTGATGACCGACCCCAGTAATTTAGGGCGTATTCTGATCTTTACCTATCCCCTTATAGGCGGATACGGCATGAACTTTGAGGACAATCAAGCCGACGGACCCACCATTTCCGCTTTTATCTGCCGCCGCGCCATGGATGATGCGACGAATTTCAGAAGCGAAATGAATTTAAAAGAATACTTAGACTACTACGATATTCCGGGAATCGAGGAAGTAGATACTCGCGGCCTCGTGCGCCACTTAAATGAAAACGGCGCCCAAAGGGCGGTAATTACCGAGCGCCTTTTGACGCCCTCTGAAATGGAAGAATTTTTCGACGAACAAAACCCCAATACCATCGAGGCCGTGTCCACCATCGAGGTGACGGAAATTGAAGGGGAAGGGAAGACCGTCGCCCTTTGGGACTTCGGTGTAAAAGACGGCATCTTGGAAAAACTCAGCGAAGAAGGCTACCGCATTATTGTCTACCCGGCTATGACCAATTACGAAGATATTTTGGAAGATAAACCCGACGTTTTATTCCTAAGCTCCGGGCCGGGCTTTGCCGCCCACTATTTAGACATCGTTCACGATGTCGGGCAGATGATCGGAAAACTGCCCATATACGGCATCGGTCTGGGCGCCGAATTTTTAGGCCTCGCTCTCGGCGGCACCTTGCAAAAATTGGATAAACCCCACGCCGGCGCATCGATTCCCGTAAAAGGTGACGACGAGCGCATCTACATGACGAGCCAAAACCATGAATTTTATATCGAAACCCTTCCGGAATCTGTAGACATTACCTACACCCATTTAGGTGACGGCAGCGTGGAAGGTTTCTGGGACAGAGAACAAAAAGCCTACGGCGTCTTATTCGATCCCTTCGGTCTTCCGGGGGCGACGGATTTACTCGACGAACAATTGAAACAATTAAAAGAGCTGGCTTAGGAGGAATTATGCTTAATAGAAAAGATATTCATAAAGTACTCGTTATTGGTAGCGGTCCTATCGTCATCGGTCAGGCCGCCGAGTTTGACTACTCCGGTACCCAAGCCTGCGAATCCCTGAGAGAAGAAGGGATAGAGGTCGTTCTCGTAAATTCCAATCCCGCCACGATTATGACCGACAGAGAAGTGGCGGATAAAGTCTATATCGAACCTTTAAATGCAGAGGTTATTGAAAAAATTATCGCCGATGAACGGCCCGATGCCCTGATCGCCGGCATGGGCGGCCAAACCGGTTTGAATCTTTCCATCGAACTCTACGATTCCGGCGTCTTGGAAAAATACGGCGTTGAAATCATCGGTACTTCCATCCCTTCCATTAAGCGAGGAGAAGACAGAGAAGAGTTCCGCCAATTGATGGAAAAAATCGGCGAGCCCGTTATCGAATCGAAAACCGTGGAGACGGTGGAAGATGCCGTCGCCTACGCTAAACACATCGGATACCCTGTCGTCGTGCGCCCTGCTTTTACCTTAGGGGGAACCGGCGGCGGCATTTGCGAGACGGAAGAAGAACTGCACACCATTGCCCATGCAGGCATTCACCTTTCCCGAGTCGGTCAGGTACTAATTGAAAAGTGCATTACAGGCTGGAAAGAAATTGAATACGAAGTGATTCGCGACTCCAAGGGCACCTGCATTTGCGTCTGCAATATGGAAAACATCGACCCCGTCGGCGTTCATACAGGAGATTCCATCGTCGTGGCACCGACTCAAACTTTAACGGATATTGAACACGGCATGCTCAGAAAATCCGCCTTCAGAATTATCGAAGAAGTGGGGATCGAAGGGGGCTGCAATGTGCAGTTCGCCGTGGAACCCAACAGTTTGCAATATGCCGTTATCGAAATCAATCCCCGGGTAAGCCGCTCCTCGGCCCTCGCTTCTAAAGCTACGGGCTATCCCATCGCCCGGGTTGCAGCAAAAATCGCATTGGGGATGGGACTTGATGAAATCGAAAACAAAGTGACAGGTAACTCCTCCATGGCCTTTGAACCTTCCATCGACTATGTGGTCGTGAAGCTTCCGAAATGGCCCTTCGATAAATTCTTTAACGCCGATAGAAATCTGGGAACAAAGATGATGGCGACGGGAGAAGTCATGGCCATCGGCTCTACCTTCGAAGTGGCTCTTTTAAAGGGTCTGCGCTCTCTCGAAATCGGCGCCTTCAGCTTGCTCCATCCCCGTTTCAGAAATATGGATATCGCCACGCTTAAAGAAAATGTCAAACGCCCTAACGACGAGCGCCTGTTCTATTTGGCAGCACTTTTAAACACGGGCTACGACATCGCCCGCCTCTCCAGAGAAACGGGAATGGATGCCTACTTCCTCCGCATTATCAAACACATTGTCGATGTGGAAGCGGAACTTGAATCCATGAAGAAGGAAGATTTAAACGAAGACAAGCTTCGTGAAATGAAACAAATGGGCTTCAGCGACGAAATCATCGCCTCCCGCCTGAATGTAAGCGAAAACTTCGTAAGAGAGCTGCGCAAACTCTTCGGTATCCACGCTCGCTACCGCAAGGTGGATACACAAGGGGGTCTTGCCAATGCCCAAGTCAATTATCTCTATTCGGTCTACGAAGGAGACGACGAATCCCCTGTAACGAAAGATAAAAAACGGATCATTGTTATCGGCAGCGGCCCGATTCGTATCGGGCAAGGGGTTGAATTCGACTACGCCTCGGTCCACTGCGTAAAGACCCTCCGAAAAGAAGGCTACGAAACCATTATCATCAACAACAATCCCGAAACCGTCTCCACGGACTTCGACATTTCCGATAAATTATACTTCGAGCCTCTTACGGCGGAAGATACGCTGAACATTATTGAAAAGGAAAATCCCGACGGCGTCATCCTCCAATTCGGCGGCCAAACGGCTATTAAACTCGCCGGCGTCTTTAAGGAAAAGGGCGTACCCATTTTAGGCACTGATCCCACCGCCATCGACCGGGCGGAAGACCGGGAAAAATTCGACGCTATGCTCGAAGAGTTAAACCTTCGCCGCCCGAAGGGCATCGGCGTCCACGGCGTGGAAGAGGGGATGGAAGGTGCGAAAGCCATCGGCTATCCCGTCCTCGTGCGCCCCTCCTACGTTCTCGGCGGCCAAGGTATGGAAATCTGTATGAATGATGAAGATCTTCGCTACTATCTGGAAGAATCCTTTGAAATGGAACCGAATCGCACGGTGTTGATTGACCAATACATCGAGGGAATGGAATGTGAAGTTGATGCCATCTCCGACGGCACTGACGTCTATCTCCCCGGTGTGATGGAGCACTTGGAGCGAGCCGGCGTCCACAGCGGCGACTCTATCAGCATCTACCCCAGTCGCCATATCAGCAAAAAAATGGAAGAAGAAATCCTGGACGCCACGAAAAAAGTGGCTCTCGCTCTCGATGTCATCGGCATGATCAATATTCAATACATCATCAAAGACGAAACCCTCTACATGATCGAGGTCAATCCGAGAAGCTCGAGAACCGTTCCCTATCTCTCGAAAGTTACGGGAACCAATATTACGGAGCTCGCCACGAAAGTCATGCTCGGTAACACCTTGAAATCCATGGGATACTCCACAGGTATCGGTGAGCGCAGCAAACTGACCTGCGTGAAGATTCCCGTGTTCTCCACGGAAAAACTCCACAGAGTAGAAGCCTCCCTCGGACCGGAAATGCGCTCTACAGGGGAAGTTTTAGGAGTCGGCACAACAGAAGAAGAAGCCATGGCCAAGGGCTTTATGGCCGCCGGAACAGACATTTCCAAGCGCACCCGCAATGTTCTCTGTACCATTCGCGATCGGGACAAAGATGAATTCCTTCCCATTGCAAAAAATTTAGAATCCGTCGGCGTTCACTTCCTTGCCACAAAGGGAACCAAGGCGTTTTTAGAAGAAAACGGCATTGCTGCCGAAGAAGTGCGCCGTATCGGCGAAGAATCGCCTACGATGATCGACCTGATTCAAGAAGGGGAGATCGACATGGTATTCAACACGCCTACGAAGGGCAACGACTCCAAGCGGGACGGTTTCCTCATTCGCCGAAATGCCATCGAGTGTGATGTGGAACTTTTCACTAATTTAGACAAGGCGAAAGTGTATGTTGAGACGCTTCAAAATAATCCTCTGGAAGACAGTGTGAAAATTTACGAACTGGACTCCTATTCCCAAGAGATGTGATTTACAGCTCCTGAAATGGGGTAGATAGCCCATAGATATACAAAGGAGCGTGAATTATGCGAATCGGCATCATTAAGGATAACTACAGAATCGACAGTTTATCGGAAGATCTTTTAAGACAGAAAGAAAAGGAACAGGATAAAGTGGCTCGTGCCATGGAAGAGGCACTGAGCGAATATGACGTCATCGATTATATTTTCGATGAGCATCTCGGGGACAAATTGAAGGAGGATAAAATTGATTTGGTCCTAAATTTGGCCAAGGGAAACTTAGATCCGAACGACGACGGGGAACTCCCGAGTTTGCTTAATTCTCTGGATATTGCCTACGCCGGAAGTAATGCCATGGGCATGGGTATCGCATCGGATGTGAGTCTTTTAACGGCGATCCTTACAAGAAACGATATTCCCCATCCCAAGATGGGTGTGGCGGAAAATCCCGTGGCCCTCTCCGGCCTTTCCGTCGAGTATCCGTCTGTTGTGATGAATAACTCTTCCGACCTGCTCGACTCCCGAGAAGAGGGCAGCCTCGTTGTAAGCGGGGAAGAGCTGTTTGAAGAAGCGGCTCCCCGTTTTGCAAAAGGTGAAGAGCTCCTCGTTATGGAATCTTTAGAGGGGCGGGACGTCTTAGTAGCCGTTCTCGGTAACGGAGACGAAAAAGAAGTATTACCGCCCCTTGCCCTTGTGGAAGCTCCCGAAAGAGGAGAGGGCATTTATGCCGCACCTGCAGATCTTAAAGATACCCCTGTAAACGAGGCGAAAGCCGTTGCGGCGAAGGTGTTCGATCTCCTGCAACTGCGGGATTACGGTATTATCGCCATGCGCGTCAATGATAAAAAGGTTTATGTTTACGGCGTAGACAGTGCCCTGGACTTCCATCCCGACGGCCCCTTGGCGGCCGCAGCAAAAGAAGAGGGTAAGAGCTACGACGAGCTCATTCAAAAGATCGCAGATATCGCTGCAAAACGAGAAGGTTTAACGAAAGACGGCAAAAAAGGCGATGTAGAAGCCCTTCGCACAAAGCGCCATAAGGAGCAGGAAGAGGCTCGGAAGAAAGCGCGGGAGGATTATCGTAATCGTATGAAACAAGAAGCCAAGCGCTCCATTGATGATTTCCAAGACGAAGCCAAGCGCAAGAGCGCGGAATATAAGGCGAAGGCATCTCGGGAAGCGGACCGTTTTAAAGACAATGCTCAATCTGCCATGGATAGTGCTGAAGCGAAGGCCTACGAGTGGCGTGATCGTGCGTCGGATGCAATGGACGATGCGGAAGCGAAAGCTTATGAACTGAGAGACCGTGCAGAGGATCAGGCCTATAAAATGAGAGATGGCGCCGAAACTGCGGCACAAAATACCCGAGATAAAGCGGAAGAATTTAAGCGCCGCGCCGCTCAGAAAAAGGACGATACCGTGGATTATTTAGTTCGCTATGCAGAAGAAGCGGAAGAGGCTGAAAGGCGAGAAAACGACGCTCCCGAAGTGAACGACAACGCTGCTTACGGCGCCGTGAGCGGAGGATCTGCCGATGCACGTTACCGCGCACTGGAACGCCGAGTCCATGCACTGGAAGAACGCTTAAGATTACTTGAAAACAGATAAAATGAGCCGGCGCGAGCCGGCTTTTTCTTTGGAGGAAATATGATTCGACTATATGAAACGCCCCTTTGCCCCGATTGTATTGAGGCCGAGAAGAAGCTGAAAGAAAAGAAAATAGTCTGCGAGCAGATCAATATCACCGAAACCATCACTAATTTAAAGGAATTTATGAAGCTAAGAGATGAGAACGCGGCATTCGATGAGATTAAGGATAAGGGACAGATCGGTGTTCCCGCCTTTTTGAAAGAAGACGGCAGCGTTGTGTTTTCCGTAGCAGAATTATAGAGGATGTAAACGACCGAAAATAAATTCATTGAAAGCGTGTAAAAGAGATTGCAAATTCAAAAAGTTTTGCTATAATATTCTTAATCCTAATAAATATATGAAAACGTCGAGCAGAAGTAAGTAGTGTTAGGGAGTCTTCTCAGAGAGTCGGTGGTTGGTGCGAACCGATGAAGCGAACTAAGATGAATGGATCTGTGAGTGCGAGGCGAATAAAGTACCCGAGCCGGATCTCCCGTTACAGAGATAGGATATGTTAGTATCTAAATTGAGATGCGCCTTTTGGCGTAACTAGGATGGCACCGCGAATACACCATTTGCTCCTATTGGGAAGCAAATGGTTTTTTTGTGCCGAGAAAAGGAGTTATTATGAACACGAAGTCGTTAGTACATGGGGCAATTTTTATCGCATTAGGTTTTATTTTCCACTATATTATTCCCGGATTCTTCTTCGGAATGAAGCCGGATTTCCTGCTGTTTTTTATGGTGACCTATATTTTGATTTATCCGAATATTAAAAACGCGCTGGCAATCGGCGTGGCCATGGGAATTATGTCGGCGATCAGCACCTCTTTCCCCGGGGGACAGGTGGCCAATATGATCGACAAGCCCATTACGGCTCTCTTTACACTTTACGCTTATCGCTACCTATTAAACGGCGGCGCCGTTAAAAAAGCCGTTCTCTATTTTCTGTCAACAGTCGTAAGCGGTTCACTCTTTTTGGGTGTAGCTATGCTTCTTGTAGGACTTCCCGGCGGCGCACCGTTCAGCGCCATGTTTTTAACCATTGTCCTTCCCACGGCGGCACTGAGTGGCGTCTTGGGCCTCGTCTTCGACAAACTTCTCGGCAAACATTTATCACGAGCACTTACCCGATAAAGGAGGACGCCGCGCGCGTCCCTTTTTCATATTCACAGAGTGTCGGAAGTAATTTTACGGCTTCTCTATGGTATACTATATAGGTTGATTACGAGCTTTTGAGCTTTTAAGGAGCTTTTATGTTAGAGATAAAAAATTTAGTCTATCGCTATGACGACGGCGAGCGAAATGCCGTGGACGGCGTGAATCTTAAAGTGGAGAAGGGCGAGTTCGTCGCTATATTAGGCCACAACGGCAGCGGAAAATCCACCTTGGCGAAGTGCATCAACGGGCTTTACCAACCCCTGGAGGGAGATGTCCTCGTTGATGAGATGAACACAAAAAATGAAGAGGATATTTGGAACATTCGTGGCCGCGCCGGTATGGTATTCCAAAATCCGGACAATCAAATCGTCGCCACAATTGTGGAAGAGGACGTGGCATTCGGAGCGGAAAACCTGGGACTTCCTCAGGAAGAAATTCGGAGACGAGTGGACTATGCATTGGACGCCGTGGAGATGACGGATTATAAAGATGCGGAACCCCATAAGCTTTCCGGCGGTCAAAAGCAAAGAGTGGCCATTGCAGGCATCCTTGCGATGAATCCCGATTACATCGTCATGGACGAGCCCACAGCCATGCTGGATCCTGTGGGGCGAAAAGAAGTTATGAAGACGATTTTAAAATTAAATCGCGAGGAAAATAAAACTGTGCTCCTCATTACCCACTTTATGAACGAAGCCGTGCAGGCGGACCGGGTGGTGGTAATGGAAAAGGGCTCCGTTCTTTTAGAGGGCGAGCCGAGAGAGGTCTTCAATCAAGTGGAGACCATGAAGCGGATCGGCCTGGACGTGCCCCAGGTTACGGAACTCGCCTATCGCCTGAGAAAAATCGGCGTGCCCCTGCCTGAGGGAATTTTAAACAGAGAGGAGTTTGTCAACGCCTTATGTCGCGCATCAGCATCCGAAATGTAAGCTACATTTACAATGAAGGAATGCCTTTTGAAAAAAAGGCGTTAAACAATATTAATCTTGAGATCGACGCCGGTGAATTTATCGCCCTGATCGGCCACACCGGGAGTGGCAAATCCACCCTCGTACAACATTTAAACGGCTTAAACGAGCCGACGAGCGGCGAGATTTTATACGACGGCGTCAATTATAGAGAAAAGGGCAAAAAAATCGCCACCCTTCGTCAAAAGGTGGGCCTCGTGTTCCAATATCCGGAATATCAACTTTTTGAAGAGACGGTCATTAAAGACATCGCTTTCGGAGCGATAAACCAAGGTCTTTCAGAAGAGGAAGTGGACGCCAGGGTGCGCCGCGCCATGGAGCGTGTAGGCCTTTCCTACGACGACATCGGGGAAGAGAGCCCCTTTTCCCTTTCCGGCGGGCAGAAGCGAAGAGTGGCCATTGCGGGAATCCTCGCCATGGAGCCGGAGGTCCTCGTTTTAGATGAGCCCACGGCGGGGCTGGACCCTCACGGCAGTCGGGAGATTTTAAATGAGATCAAGGGAATCTACGACACCACCGATACCACCATTGTCCTTGTAAGCCACAGCATGGAAGAAGTGGCACAGCTCGCCACCCGCATGATCGTTATGGACAATGGGGAAGTGCGCATGGACGACACGCCTCGGGAAATTTTTAAACGGGAAAAAGAGCTGGAAAGTATCGGCCTCGGCGTGCCTCAGGTGCGCAGCGCCATGACCATGCTCAAGGAAAAGGGACTGGACGTGGAGGAAAACTGCATCACCGTCGACGAAGCCCTTAAAGAACTTACGAACTGGTGGGAGGCTCGCCATGCTTAAAGATATTACCATCGGCCAATACTTTCCGGCGGAATCGCCGGTACATGAATTGGACCCTCGCTTTAAAATTTTAATCATGATGATCTTTATTGCCAGCTTGTTTTTCATCAATTCCTTCTGGCCCTATCTTCTCATTTTCGCCTGGTTGTTTTTAATTATCTACGCGGCGAAGATTCCCGCCAATATGGTGATTAAAGGGCTGAAACCTCTACGCCTCATTTTGATCTTTACCTTTTTAATGAACCTGTTCTTCATCCCCGGGGAAGAAATTTTCCGCCTCGGGATCTTGAGTATTTCAAATGAAGGGCTCCGTCAGGCGGTATTCATGGGCATTCGCCTCGTGCTCCTCGTCGTGGGAACGAGCCTTTTAACCCTTACCACCTCGCCCTTGGCATTGACCGAAGGGATCGAGAAATTGCTCTCGCCTTTAAAGGCTGTCGGCTTTCCCGCCCACGCCATTGCCATGATGATAACCATCGCCCTTCGCTTTATCCCCACCTTAATCGACGAGACAGATAAAATTATGAAGGCTCAAATGGCGCGCGGCGCCGATTTCGAATCGGGGAATGTGCTGAACCGGGCGAAAAACCTGGTGCCTCTTCTCGTGCCTTTAATTTTAAACGCCCTTCGCCGGGCCGAAGAATTGGCTACGGCCATGGAGAGCAGATGCTACCGGGGAGACGATCACCGCACGAAGCTCAATCCTCTGGTGGTAACCTCCCAAGATAAGATTTACTTTGCGGGGAATCTGATCTTTCTCATCGTCGTCTGCGCAACCCGTTGGATGGCCGTGCCCCTGCCATGAGAAATATTTTACTCACCATCGCCTACGACGGCACGGATTTTTACGGCTACCAGGATCAGTCGCCGAAGACCCTGCGCACCATCGAAGCTCATTTAAAAAAGGCCGTCGAAGAGGCAGTAAAGCATCCCGTGAATCTGCAATCGGCAGGGCGGACGGATAAAGGCGTCCACGCCATGGGGCAGCGGGCGAATTTTCATTCCGACACGCCCATCGATCTCGGGAATCTTCCCCGTGTCATCAATCAGTATTTGCCGAAAGATGTAAGCATTACCTATGCAGAGGAAGTGCCGGAGGAGTTTCATTCCCGCTACAGTGCCAAGAGCAAGCACTATAAATACCGCATTTACAACAGTAAACATCGAAACGGTTTTTTAGATCGGGCCTACACCCACGTGCCCTATCCTCTGGATCACGAAAAAATGGCGGAAGCCCTCTCTATGATCGAGGGCTTTCACGATTTTTCCGCCTTTATCGGACGCTACGCCTCTCCGGGAAATCCGAAGCGAGCCATCGATCGCATCGAGCTTAAGCGGGAAGGCGACTTTATCGACGTGGATTTCTACGCCATGAGTTTTTTAAAAAATCAGATCCGCATTATTATGGGCTGTGCCATTGAAATCGGAAGAGGCATGAAACCTGTGGATCAGCTTTTTAAGGCGACGAAGACCTTAGATCGCGGGGATCTCGGGCCTACGGCGCCGTCGGAAGGCTTGATACTAATGTCCATCGATTATTCGGAAGAAAAGTAGTAAAGGAGTGAGGTAACATGACCGGAAGTCTTTTAGTTCTGGCGTGCTACATTATGTGGGGACTTATTGCCGCCTACTGGAGCATGTTTTCAACCATTGATCCCATGGCCGTGCTCGCCTTTCGCATCGCCTGGTCCATGGTGTTTTGCCTTATCTTAATCGTCCTCGGGAAGCAGACGGATGTGCTTAAAAAAGTACTGAAAGATAAAAAGCAAATGCTCACATTGCTCGCCGCGGGCATCGTGGTGAGTTTAAACTGGGGCGGCTACATTACCGCCGTTATGACGGGAAGAGTACTGGATGCATCCCTGGCCTACTATATGTATCCCTTGTTTTCCATCGTCATCGGCTCCATCGTCTACGGAGAAAAGCTCAGACCCCTTCAGTGGCTCGCCTTCGCCTTGGCCCTTATCGGCGTCGTCGTGCCCATGGTGGCCTACGGCGAGTTGCCCCTCTTCGCCATCTTTATCGGCGTTAGCTTTTCAATTTACGGTGCCATTAAAAAGAAAGTGACGGCGCCGGGGATTACGAGCATTTTTGTGGAAACCCTATGGGTGACCCCTATTGCCTTGGCTTATCTATTGTTCATAAGCGATCTTTCCAATATTACATCCTTCCAATGGTGGATGCTCCCCACGACAGGCATCGCCACTAGCGTGCCCCTTATCCTGTTTGCCATGGGAATGAAGACCACGAGCCTTTCCCTGGCGGGTATCTTAATGTATATCAACCCGACGATCCAACTTTTAATCGGTGTCTTCTTTTACGGAGAAGTATTTACAAAAGTCCACGGCATCATGTTTGCCTTCGTCTGGGTCGGTGTGGCGCTCTTTTTGTGGGACAGCTTGAAGTATCGGGGAAAAGAAGTAACGAATTAAGATTTTACAAAAACTCGGGAAGTTTGTAGAAATGCGACTTCCTTTTTTGTTATATGCCTATTGAATCACGGACAAGCAAACCGAGATTGTCGGATAAAAGGGTATAAAAAAAAGACGCCTGTAGGCGTCTCACTTGGAGCTAACGAGGGGACTTGAACCCCTGACCTGCTGATTACGAATCAGCTGCTCTACCATCTGAGCCACGTTAGCGAATACTCCTATTATTTTAGGCTAAATATAAAGAAAATGCAAGGGAATCTTACAAAAGTTTTACGAGACGGCCATATTTCGGCGGCTCGGGAAAGCCCCGTTTATTGAAAGATACCCTCATTTATAGTAAACTAAATGAGTAAGACTATCCCGCTCGGCGGGATTTTTTAATAGAGAGGCTAGGATATGACAGCAACAGTAGCGGAAATTGAACGTAGCATTATTAAACGATATAGAAAACAAATTTGGCGCCGTTTTGTAAAAGGCATCAACGATTTCGACATGGTCGACGACGGTGATGTGATCGCCGTGGCCATTAGCGGGGGAAAGGATTCCCTGCTCCTCGCTAAGCTTTTGCAGGAATTGAAGCGTCACGGCAAAAAACAGTTCGAACTTTTATTTATCTGCATGAATCCCGGTTATCTCCCCTCCATTCAGGAGCAGGTGAAGGTGACGGCGGAGGCCATGGGGATTCCTCTGCAAATGTATGATACCAATGTGTTTGAGGTGGCAGAGGATATGGGCGGCGACAAGCCCTGTTATATTTGCGCCCGTATGCGGCGGGGGAGCCTTTATGACAAGGCGAAATCCCTCGGCGCCAATAAGCTGGCTCTGGGGCATCACTTCGACGATGTGATCGAGACCGTGCTTATGAATGTGCTCTTCGGCGGCAATTTTAAGACCATGATGCCCAAGCTTCACGCCACGAACTTCGAGGGGATGGAACTTATCCGCCCCATGGTCTATATTCGGGAAGAAGACATTCGGCGCTTTGTGCGCACAAACGACCTTACCCCTATCGACTGTGCCTGCACCGTGACCCAAAAGGAAAATTTCGGTGCTCGAGCTTATGTGAAGAACCTTATTGATGAGATTGCCGAGGAAAACCCCAATGTGGCCATGTCGATTTTCCGATCGGCGCAGAATGTGGAACTCGGCGCACTCCTCGGCTATAAAGATTACGACGGGCAGCAGGTGAGCTTTTTAGATCGTTACGACAAAGGAGAATAAAATGAAACTCGTATCTTGGAATGTCAACGGCATACGCGCCGCCCTGAAAAAGGGCTTTATGGATTTCTTCAACGATATCGACGCGGATATATTTTGCCTTCAGGAAATCAAGCTTTCAGAAGGACAGTTGGATCTGGAGTTAGATGGCTATTACCAATACTGGAACTATGCGGAGAAAAAGGGTTATAGCGGCACGGCGGTGTTCACAAAAGAAGAGCCGCTCCACGTTTCCTACGGTATCGACATAGACGAACATGATCATGAAGGGCGGGTCATCACCTGCGAATACGAGGATTTTTTCCTCGTCACCTGTTACACTCCCAACTCCCAGCGCGGCCTCACGCGCCTGGATTATCGCATGACTTGGGAAGATGATTTCAGAGATTATCTCAATATGCTCAAGAACGTAAAACCTGTGGTGCTCTGCGGCGATTTAAATGTGGCACACAAGGAGATCGACCTGAAAAACCCGTCCTCCAATAAGAAGAATGCCGGGTTTACGGAAGAGGAACGCACTCAGTTTCAAAACCTCTTGGATGCGGGCTACACCGATACCTTCCGCCATCTCTACCCGGATGCGGAGGATCGTTACAGCTGGTGGAGCTATATTACAAAAGCGAGGGATCGCAACGCCGGTTGGCGCATCGATTACTTCGTCATAAGCGACGATTTAAACGATGCCGTAGTGGAAGCGGATATTCGGGATGATATTTTCGGCTCAGACCACTGCCCGGTCTATCTCGAGCTGGACATTTAAAGCCGTCTTATTGAAAATATGTCCCGAAACCGTTAAACTCTAAAGTGAGATAAAACAAATTAAAAGAAAGGTGATAGTATGGGAAATTTGAGAATTGTTAAGATGAACGATCACTTGCACTACATCGGTGTCAACGATCGCTATACCCATTTATTTGAAGCTATGTGGCCCCTGCCCGACGGCATCAGCTACAACTCCTACCTCTTCGACGGCGGCAGCAAAACCTGCCTCCTCGACTGCGTGAGAATCGATTCCGTTCGCGAATTTATGGATAATATTTCCGAGGTTTTAGACGGACGTACCTTGGATTATGTTGTCGTCAACCACATGGAACCCGACCACACGTCTTCCTTGAAGTCGGTTGTGGAACGTTTCCCCGAAATTAAGATTATTACCAACAAAAAAGCCGTTAAGATGATGAACAATTTCTACAATATCGGCGACGATCGCGTGGTCCTCGTGGAAGACGGCGAAACTGTGGAAATCGGCGAACGCAAACTTACTTTCTACACCACTCCCATGGTCCACTGGCCGGAATCCATGGTCTGCTTCGAAGAAGAGACAGGCATTCTTTTCAGCCAAGACGCTTTCGGCGGCTTCGGAACCTTGGACGGCGCCATCTTCGACGATCAATTAGATTGGGACGTTTACCGCGAAGAAACCATTCGCTACTACACGAATATCGTCGGCAAGTACAGCGTACAAGTTATCCGCGCCCTGAAAAAATTAGAAGGCCTGGACATCAAAATGATCTGCCCGGACCACGGACCGGTTTGGCGCGAAAACATCGGTCGCATTGTCGGCTTATACAGCGATCTAAGCGAACAAAAAACCGAAGACGGCGTCCTCATCGTCTACGGCTCCATGTACGGCAACTCTGAATTTGTCGCTGAATCCATCGCCCGCGCTCTTGCCGAGGAAGGCGTGCGCAATATTCGCATTCGCGACATTTCCAAAACCCACCTCAGCTACCTTATCAGCGAAACCTGGAACTATAAGGGCATTATCTTAGGTTGCCCCACTTACAATGTAGGCCTGTTCCCGCCTATGGAAAACCTCGTAGAAGTGCTTAAGAAACAAAAGATGAAAAACCACATTCTCGGCACCTTTACCAACTACACCTGGGGCGGCGGCGCCGAAAAGAAATTTGCCGAATTTGCAGAATCGGTTAAATGGGACGTACTACCCACAACCGTGGATGTAATGGGTCTTCCCGGCGACGAAGATTTCGAAAAATGCCGTCAAATGGCAAAAGAAATGGCGGAAGCCTTAAAGAAATAAGTAAGAAAAAAGAGTTCTCCTAAAGAGGAGACTTCATAAAATAAAAAAAATCGAGTAAGCCTTCGCTTGCTCGATTTTTCTTTATACATACCATACTTTCTCTCTTGACTAAATTCGGTAGCGATTCAACAATTCATTACTTAAAAAAATTGCCGAAAACCTTGACTCCTTATAGCATGAAACAGTATAGTCAAGAGAGGCGATGATAATAGTTGTCAATATCGAGCGACAAGGAGCTGTCATTGGATCAATAAGTATTTTGGTTGGTGGAGGAACATTGTTGTTTCCGTTTGAAATTTAAAATAAAAACAGTTAAATACTATCGTAATAGAATTGGAAGAAGACAAGTGTGGAAGATATCAAAATCAATAGTTTCAGCTGATCGCTATTAGGAGGATGTATGGATAAAGTATTAGGAATAATATTTTTACTTGCGACTATTTTAATGGGATTAATACATAATGGGAAAATTGAATTAGATAAAACCTGGATTATTGCAATATTAGTTGTGCAAGTTGCGAGTTGGCTAGGCTATCTTAATTTGTTAGATATAGAGAAACGTTACAAAATAGGGTGGAGTGTTTTATCCTTGTGTGCCGTTTGTATTATAGGATTCCTTTACATAGTGTAATTGAAAAATTAGAGATAATAAGAGTGATCTGTAAAATTAAAAAAGATCGAGTAAGCATTCGCTTCTCGATCTTTTTTTGTCCTTATCTCATAGTAACCATTTCTTCCGCGCTGGTGGGGTGGATGGCCACGGTGGAATCGAAATCGGCTTTTGTGGCGCCCATTTTAACGGCGACGCCGAAGCCCTGCATCATTTCGTCGACGCCGAGGCCCATGGCGTGAACGCCGACAATTTTTTCATCTTCTCCCGCACAGACGAGGAGCATTTTACATTGTTGGGGATGGCCCGACACGGAGGAGCGCATATCCGTAAAGGATGAGGTGTAGCTTTTAATGGCGTTCTCACCGTATTTTTCCTGTGCATCTTTTAAGGTAAGTCCCACGGTGCCCATGGGAGGATGGCTGAAGACGACCGTCGGTACATTGTCGTAATCCAAGTGGGCGTCTTTTTTCCCGCCGAAGAGGCGATCGGACAGGCGACGGCCGGCAGCGATGGCCACGGGGGTTAAGTCTAATTTGCCCGTCACATCGCCGATGGCATAAACTCCGTCTTCTGTTGTACATTCAAAGGCGTCGCTTACGATGCGGCCCTTTTCGTCTACTTCCACCTTCGTGTTTTCCAAGCCTAGGCCTTCAATGTTGGGCTTGACGCCTGCAACCCAAAGAACCTTTTCGAAGACGGCGGTGGTGTCGTCTTCAAAGGTAATTTCGATGCCGCCGTCTACTCGTTTAAAGCTTTTAGACGAGGTGTTGAAGTGAATATTTACGCCGCCTTTTTCCAGCTCTTCTGTGACGGCATCGGTAATAAAGGGATCGAATTTTCTGAGGATTCGATTTTTTCTAACGAGAAGATGGGTTTCCACGCCCATGCCCGCTAAAAAGCCGGAAAGCTCTGTGCCGATGTAGCCGCCGCCGATAATGGCCAGAGTCTTCGGAAGTTCTTCCCATGTAAAGAAATCGTCTGAATATTCTACGAGTTCCGCCCCGGGGAGTTTACAAGGATTCGGATGAGCGCCGCTTGCGATGGTAATGTGATCGGCGGTGTATTCTTCACCTTCGACGATAATCGTGTGGCCGTCTTTAAACTGCGCCTTGCCCAAAAGTTTGGTGACGCCGTTATTTTCAAGTCCCGATTCGAAACTGTTCCGTGCACGAGTGACATAGCCTTGTTGAGATTCCCTCAAGGTTTTAAAATCGAAGTTCCAGTCGCCTAGATTGTAGCCGTAATTCCCCGATTCTTTTACGAGGGTTCTGCGAATATCGGATGCGTACCAAAAGATTTTTTTCGGCACGCAACCTCTGTTCACGCAGGTACCACCGAAGTCTTTTTCTTCCACGATGGCGACTTTGGCGCCGTATTGGGCGGCGCGATTGGCCGTGGCACTTCCGCCGCTTCCGCCGCCGATGACGATGTAATCAAAATGTTGTTTCAAAATGAATCTCCTCTCTCATTACAGTTACTGCATCTATTATCGCATAAAAAGAGAGAGGGTGTTAACCTCTCTCGATTTTTACATAAGATTTATACGAGGCCCATAAAGTATTCCACGGTGATGGCGACGATAACCACCAAAGCGGAAATCACAAATCCGTGAAGCATGGGGCCGGTACCCGAGTTTTTCATGTCTTTTAAAGAGGTCTTCAGACCGATACCTGCAAGGGCCATGACCATTAAAAATTTACTTACGAATTTCATTCCTTGGCTGACATTTTCGGGAATTAAGCCCAGGGAATTAATGGCGGTAAAGGCTAAGAAGCCTAGGATAAACCAGGGGAAGACGCTGGTGATGGAAACTTTCTTTCCTCCGTCTTGGATATTTTGTTTCGCCTTTTCTTTTGCGCCGATAACCGCGAAGATTAAGACCGTGGGAATAATGACGAGGGTACGAGTGAGTTTGACCATGGTGGCAAAATCTCCGGCGGCGTCGGAGAAGGCGAAGCCTGCGGCGACGACAGAAGAGGTGTCGTTCACGGCAGTACCTGCCCAGAGGCCGTAGGCCATGTCGGAAAGGCCGAGGGCTCTACCCATTAAGGGGAAGGCGATGATCATAATCATGTCGAAAATAAAGGTGGCGCTCATGGCATAGGCGACATCTAAATCGTCGGCGTCGATAACCGGTGCGATGGAGGCGATGGCGCTTCCGCCGCAAATCCCCGTGCCGGCGGAGATAAGATTGGACATTTTCCAGTTGAGGCCGAAGAATTTACCGGAGAAGTGGCCAAGACCGAAACAGGTTAAAAGGGTAAAGACCATAACCGATAGAGAAAGGCGACCGACGTGGAAGACTGTAGCGATATTGAGGGAGGCCCCCAGCAGAATAATGCCCAGCTTAAGTAATTTCTTCGAAGTAAAAGTGGCTCCCTTGTGCACGATGTGGTCATCGCCGATAAAATGATTGCAGATCATACCGATAAATAAGGCGATAACCGATGCGCTGATTAAAGGCATAGGTAAGAGGCTCTCGAGGAATCGTGCAATTACGGCGATCAGGAGGGTAAGTAAGACTCCGGGGAAAATAGATCGTATAGTTTTCATTAAATAGTGCTCCTTTCATTGTTGTCATTATTATCCCATAGGGTTAAAATAAAATAAAATTATCAATTATTATATTGTGATAATAAAACGTTATGGAGGATCTATGGACACGCGACTCACCACCTTTTTAGAGGTTATCGACACCCGGAATTATACTCGAGCGTCTAAAAATCTTCACATTACTCAGCCTGCCGTTACGAAACATATTCATTCTTTGGAAGAGGAGTTTGGCGTCAAACTCTTTCTCTATGACGGTAAAAAAATTATCATGACGAAAGAGGCGGAGCGATTGGAAAGCTATGCCCGCGCTCTTCAAAAAAACTATCGAGATTTAATGAACAGTTTTCGTGCATCGCCTCTTAAAAAGATTCGCATCGGTCTTACGAAAACCATCGGCAACTACGCCTATGTGGAGGAGCTGAGTCGTATGATGAAAGGAAGAGAGAATAATTTCGCCGTCATTATCGACAATACGGAAATGTTATTGGATCAGCTTAGGAGCGCGCACTTGGACTTTCTCATTGTCGAGGGGCGCTTTTCAAAGAGCGAATTCGATTACGAGGTCTTGACGGAAGATCTCTTTACGGGCCTTTGCGCCCCGGGCGATCCTTTGGCGGGTAGTGTTATGAATATTGAGGAGCTGGAAGATTCCTGTCTGCTCCTTCGGGAAGCGGGTTCCGGCTCGAGAGAAATCTTAGAACAGAAGCTCCGCTACAAAGGCTACGATGTAAGCGACTTTAAGCGCATTATCACCTGTTCCAGTTTGCCTCTTATTACAAAGCTCGTGGAAAGGGGCGTGGGCATTACCTTCGGCTACGAAAGTATTTTAAAAGAAGAACCGAATCTCGCCACCTTTCATGTGCGAGGCATTACCGATCGCCATGAATTTTCCCTTGTGGCTTTAAAGGGTACGGGGGGATTGGATCTCTATTATGAACTACAATAAAAAACCCCTCTGTCCCATTTGGGATAGAGGGGTTTAATCCTTAATAAGAACTTTTTAAATTAAGTGTTTGTATTCGTCGGGGGACTTGCGGAGACGATCATCTCTGAAGAAGTCTTTTTGAAGTGCAACGACGACACCGGAGAGGCCGATCAGGCCGATCAAGTTCGGGATAGCCATTAAAGCGTTCAGGATATTGGCAACTTCCCATATCATGTCCAATTTAATGGTGCAGCCTAAGAAGACCATAATCAGGAACACGGCTTTGTAGATGGGGCCGATGCGGCTGCCGAGTAAGTAGCGGGCAGATGTTTCGCCGTAGAATGCCCAACCTAAAATGGTGGAGAAGGCAAAGAGCAACAGACCGATGGAGACGATGTAGCGTCCGAATCCGAAGTGCATGGAGAAGGCTTCAGCTACGAGAGCGGATGCATCTGTTTCTCCTACACTTAAAACGCCGGAGGTTAAGATAACGAGTGCGGTAATGGTACATACGACGAAGGTGTCGAGGAAAACTTCCGTGACGCCCCAAAGACCTTGACGGGTCGGGTGGTCGGTAGATGCTGTGGCGTGAGCGATAGGCGAAGAACCTAGACCGGCTTCGTTTGTAAAGACGCCGCGGCTGATACCGCTGCGCATTGCCATTGAAATGGTGAAACCGACGGCGCCGCCTCCCACTGCTTGAGGATTAAATGCGCCGACGAAAATGTCGCGAATGGCGCCGGGTAAGTTCCCGATATTGCCGATGATGATGACAAGGCCGCCGACGATGTAAAAGGCTGCCATAACGGGAACGAGTTTTTCAGTAACTTTCGATATGGATTGAATCCCGCCAATAATAACGATAGCGGCGAGGACGGTAATGACCACGGCTGTCAAGAACGGGGGGATGCTGAAAGAGGATTTCAGCGTACCGGCGATGGCGTTGGATTGTACGGAACAGCCGATGCCGAGAGTAGCTACGGCAGCCAGGAATGCGAAGCATTTGCCGAGCCAGGGTTTTTTAAAGCCGCGGTCGATGTAGTACATGGGGCCGCCGGCATAACCGTTATCGGTTTTGACACGGTAGGCGATGGAAAGATTGACTTCTGAAAATTTGGTGCACATTCCGAAGAACGCGGCGAACCACATCCAGAATACGGCGCCCGGGCCACCGCCTAAAATGGCGACGGATACGCCGACGATATTACCGGTACCGACCGTAGCGGCAAGAGCGGTAGAAAGAGCTTGGAAAGGAGAGATCGCTCCTTCTTCAATTTCCGTGCGGTGGAACATTTTCCCTAAGGTATTCTTCATTATGTAATTGAAGTGCCTCATCTGAACGCATCGGGTGCGGACTGTTAAAATAATCCCTGCGCCGAGCAACAGAACCATAAGGGGGACACCCCACAAGAAAGAGTCAACCTTTACCAATAAATCCATAAATGACATAAGCCACCTCCAATATTAAAATATAATATTATTTCTATTGCATACATTATACCTCTCTGTAGAAAAAAGGGAAGAGCTTTTTGCAAAAAAACTTCGTTATTTAAAAAATAATTTCGGGAGGGAGCAAACTTCTGTAAAGATTATTTTTTGTTAAACGATCTAAAGAAAAAGAAATTCATTTTAGGGGTTTATCGCATAGAAGCTTAAAGGATAAAATTAAAAAACTCCCTGTTTCAAATAACAGAGAGTTTTTTAATTTATAATAATTTTGAGGATCCGAAGAAGATGAGGAATCCGTCGAATAAATCTAGCATCAACCGATAGTCGGAAGGGTACGAGGTGGAAATCACCCTTGACGATATTACTATATGTGGTAAACTCTTTATTAGAGTGCAAAGCACGAAGGGGTACACCACCGCGGGTGTAGTTTCTTCGTGCTTTTTTTTATAAGGAGGTGACCATGAAGATCAACGGCAAGACCCTTACATTAAATGGCCAACAGCCTTTGCGCCGGGTGCTTATCGATGCAGGGTTTGATCCTGAAGCGGTAGCTCTGGAAAAAAACGAGAAATTAATTCGTCGCATAGATTTCGACGAAACGACAGTAGACGATGAGGATGTTTTGGAGGTGTTTTCTTTTACCGGTGGAGGTTAAACGAGAGGCGGTGCTTCAGCGCCAATCTGAAGAAATTAACGGCAAACTTGAAAATGCAAAAGTGGTGATCTTAGGCGCAGGAGGCCTTGGGAGCAATATAGCTCATATGCTGGCCCGCCTCGGCGTGGGTAAAATGATTCTCTATGATTTCGACGTCGTAGAGCCGTCGAATTTAAATCGGCAACATTATGGCGTAAACGATATCGGAAAAATGAAGGCCGAAACCACGGCGGAGCGCATTAAGGAACTTCTGCCCTATGTTCATATCGAGTCTCGTAATCTGAGAGTCGATGAAGAAGTTCTTTCTTCTGTATACGAAGAGGGAGATATTTTCATCGAGGCCTTCGATACGGTGTCGTCGAAAGTAATGGCCTACGATTTTTTTGCAGGAAGAGAGAAACCCTACATCTGTACCACCGGCGTGGCCGGCCCCTCCGGCGAACTCTCGAGACGAGATCTGGGGCATATTCATATAGTGGGCGATTTTCAGGGAGAAGACAGAAATGATTGCTACATTCCGAAGGTCATGGCTATCGCCGCCATGGAATGCAGAGTAGTAATGGAATTAATTCTTAAAAAGGAGTATTAACATGGACAAGTGGACCTTAGGCAATAAGGAATTTACCTCTCGCTTTATTTTAGGATCGGGAAAATATGCACCGGAATTAATCGACGCCGCTGTAGAATGCGCAGGCGCCGAAATGATTACAGTGGCTTTAAGACGGGCCAACACCGCCGATGTTAAAAATATTTTAGACTACATACCTGAAGAGGTAACGATTATCCCCAATACCAGCGGCGCGAGAAATGCCGATGAAGCTATTCGTATCGCCCGGCTCGCCAAGGAAATGGGTTGCGGCAACTTCGTAAAGATCGAAATTATGCGGGATTCCAAATACCTTCTTCCAGACAATGCGGAAACTCTAAAGGCCACGGAGGTCCTCGCTAAAGAAGATTTCGTCGTCTTACCCTATATGTATCCGGATCTCAACTATGCAAGGGACATGCGCGACGCCGGCGCCGCAGCCATTATGCCTCTCGCAGCACCTATCGGAAGCAATAAAGGTCTTTCCACGAAAGATTTCATCCAAATCATTGTCGACGAAATCGATCTTCCCGTCATCGTCGATGCCGGTATCGGCAGACCTTCTCAAGCGGCAGAAGCTATGGAAATGGGCGTTGCCGCCATTATGGCCAACACCGGTATCGCGACGGCATCGAATATTCCCTTAATGGCGGAGGCTTTTAAAAAGGGAATCGAAGCGGGACGTTTGGGTTACCTTTCCAAACCTGGTCGCGTCTTGGATCGCGGCGCCGATCCCTCTTCTCCTTTGAGAGATTTCTTCGAATAAGAGGTGAACTATGCCTATTAATGTAAAAAACGTGCGGGATTATCTTCCGGACATGGATCAAATTTCCGAAGAGATTCCGGACAAAATCGAAGCATCTTATAAAGAACAAGGAGGTCGCACCATTACACCTTCCGATGTGCGGGCGGTGCTTCAAAAAGATCGTATAACCCCCGACGATTACTATGTGTTATTAAGTGATGCGGCGGAAGATTTTATAGATGAAATGGCCGTAAAGGCACGTATGCTGCGCCGTCAATATTTCGGCGACAATGTAAATTCCTTCTCTCCCCTCTACATCGCCAATTACTGCGAAAACGGATGTCGTTACTGCGGATTTAACTCAAAAAGCGGCATTAAGCGGGCCATGCTTACGGAAGAAGAGATCGAAAATGAAATGAAGGCGCTGGCTGCCGAAGGCATCGAAGATGTTTTAATATTAACCGGTGAATCGGCTAAATTTTCTCCCATCGAATATATTGAAATGGCCGTTCGACTGGCGAGAAAATATTTCCGCGTCGTAAGCCTTGAAATCTATCCCGCCAATGTTAAAGACTATGAGCGTCTTCAAAAGGCGGGGGCGGATTTCGTTACGGTCTTCCAGGAAACCTACGATCCTGAAAGCTACTCCTACTACCATCCCCACGGTCATAAGCGGAGCATGATCTACCGCATGAACACCCAGGAACGCGCAGCCATGGGCGGTATGCGCGGCGTAGGATTCGGCGCCCTCTTCGGATTAAGTGATCCCTTGAGAGACGCCTACTCCATGGGGCTTCACGCCTTCCTGCTTCAGAGGAAATATCCCCATTTGGAAATTGCCATCAGCCTCCCGAGAATTCGACCCACTCACGGAGCGGAGGATGTGGACAATACCAATCGCATCGACGAGAAGAAACTTATGCAATACATTTTGGCTATTCGAATCTTTATGCCCTTCGCCTCCATGACCATTTCCACGCGAGAGCGAAAGGAATTTAGAGATAAGGCCATGTATTACGGCGCCACGAAAATTTCCGCCTCCGTGGATACGGGCATCGGCCGCCGCACGGAAGAACATGAAGAGGACGAAGGAGAAGAGCAATTTGTCATCGCCGACAATCGCACCTTGGATGAAATCGAAAAAGATTTGGCGGAGGAAGGACTCTATGTCCTCCGGAACGATTATATTCGCCTATGAAGAAGTTATATTTTGTAACAAACTCCGAAGCCTTTGACGAGGAGAAAGACTTTTTCCGATCCGTGGAATCGGCTCTTAGAGGAGGTGTCGATTACATTCAACTTCGGGAAAAGAACAGAAGCGATAAAGAGGTGCTCCGCTTAGCGAGAGAATTAAAAGACATGGCGGACGAATATGACACGCCCCTTATCGTCGACGATCGCGTCGATGTAGCCTTCGCCGCCGGCTGCGGCGTGCATCTCGGGGCGGACGACTTGCCCATTGCCATAGCCCGAGAAATTCTAGGGGAGGACGCTATTATCGGCGCCTCTGTAAAAAGCGTGGAGCGGGCCTACGAAGCGGCCGAGGAAGGGGCGGACTATTTCGGAACAGGGGCGCTCTTCCCCACGAAGACGAAGGTCATCACCCGCCCCACGAGTCTCGAAACTTTCAGGGCCATTAAGAGTGCCGTGAAGGTGCCGGTCTTCGCCATCGGCGGCATTAACGAAGAGACGCTCCCGAAATTAAAGGGCCTTCCCATGGACGGGATCTGCGTCGTGTCGGCCATTCAATATGCGGAAGATCCGGAGCGGGCGGTAAAAGAACTTCGGAAGCTCCTGGAAACCGTGTAATATGCTATACTCCTTGTAAAGGGGGAGTGGAATGATTTATTATTTCAGCGGCACGGGCAATAGTCGCCACGTGGCGGAAGTGCTCGGCGAAAAACTCGAAACGGGTCTCGTGGATTTGGGCGAGAGAATAAGAGCGGGGAACATGGATGACATTTCCGACGACACCATGATCGTGGTGACGCCGACTTATTGTTATCGCATGCCGCGGATCGTGGAAGATTATTTATCCGGAGTTTCTATTTCGGCGAAGAAAGCGTACTTTGTATTGACCTACGGCACGACACCCGGGAATGCTTCCCATTATGCCGAGAAGCTCTCTGAAAAACTCGGCGTGTCCTACGGAGGGACCTTTTCCGTGGCCATGCCTGAAAATTACATCGCCATGTTCGATGCACCCGGGGCGGAAGAATCGCGAGAAATTATTCAAAAGGCGGAGAAAAAAATCCGGGACGTGGCCCGCACAATAGAAAAAGGGGAGGATCAAAAAAATTCTTCACCGTGGACGGGCAAAGTATTGTCCTCCATTAACGGAATCTATTACAGTCTCTTCGTAAAGGCGGATAAATTTTACGCAAAAGACAATTGCATCGGCTGCGGCGAATGCGAAAGACGCTGTGTTCTCGCCAATGTGGTAATGGAAGAGGGACGGCCGATTTGGCTTGATCGCTGCACCCACTGCATGGCCTGCATCAATTACTGCCCGGTGGAAGCTATCGAATACGGCAAGAAAAGCGAAGGGCGCTTCCGTTATACAATTGAAAAGGTGGGCAAATAATGTTTCGGGAAATTACGAGAAAAAACCAAGTCCTCGAGAAGGATGTGGTGGAAAAGATTTTAGAGACTGAAACCTGGGGTGTCCTATCCCTTATAGGCGATGGGGACTACCCTTATGGCGTGCCGGTGAATTACGCTTATTGCGACGGAAAAATTTATTTTCACGGCGCCATGAAAGGGCATAAGTTTGACGCCATGGAAAAACACGATAAGGTATCCTTCACTGTAGTAAATGAGGATCTTATTGTGGAAAAAGAGTATACCACCGCCTATTCATCGGTAATTTTATTCGGACGGGTCGTGCGTTTAGAAGGGGAAGAGCGAAAAGAGGCATTGATTAAAATGACCGATCGCCTGGCTCCCAATATAGACCGTAAAATAAATGTTGAAACAGTAGATAAGTGTGAATCGGCGGCGGTTTTTGCCATTACGATCGAGCACATGGAAGGTAAGGTCGGCCGTCTTAATTTAAAAAAATGAATTTGACAAAGTACTTTCTCGGTGGTAAGGTTTCCTTAATCGAATATATGCAAGGGGGACTTTGACGTTGAGAAGGTAGAACCTGACCCTGTGAACCTGTGAGTTAATACTCGCGTAGGAATGCGTGAAATATGATATGAACATGGCAAGAAGTATCTTCTCAACGGAGAAGGTACTTCTTTTTTTGTGCTAGGAAGGTTCAAGATGAAAGAAATCAAACAAGCTCTCGTCAAAGCGGGAGATGATGTACGAGCCACCGGGCCCATGGCCCCTTCGATTACAAACTTTGTCACCATCGATTTCGTCGCCAATGCGCAGATCGCCGTAGGCGGTTCCGCCGCCATGGTCTATATGCCCGATGAAGGGGAAGTGATGGCCGAAATCGCAAATTGTATTTACATCAATGTGGGCACCCTCATGCCCTCTCACGGCGACACCATTGCCGCTGCGGCGAAGCGAGCCTACGAAAAATCGGCCTATGTATTGGATCCCGTCGCCATCGGCGTCGGCGAGCTACGCACGAAGCTATTGTCGGATATGAAAGAGTATCCGCCGAAAATTGTGCGGGGAAATGCCTCGGAAATCATCAGTCTCGCAAAAATGTGGGGACTTGTCGATTCCGAGAGAGGTGCCGTTCGCGGCGTGGACTCTACGGACACGGTAGAAAGTGCCAAAGCCTCGGCGGAAGCCCTGGCTAAATTCATAGACGGCGCAGTCTGCGTTTCAGGGAAAGAAGACATTGTAACCGATGGCGAACGTACGGTGCGCTCCTTCGGCGGAAGCGAATATTTCGCCCGCATAACGGGAAGCGGATGCTCCCTGGGAGGCGTCTGTGCCGTTTACGCATCGGTAACCGATCCCTTTACCGCCGCCCTCGCCGCAACAAACGCCTATAATGTGGCGGGAAAAACAGCAGAAGAGGAGGCGAAGGGAACGGCAAGCTTTAAAGTAGCTTTCCTTGACGCTCTTTCGAATTTAAGCGGCGAAGATATTGCAAACTGTGAAATGGAGGTACTGTAATGGCCTTCAGCATCGAAAAATATCTCGTCGTCGGTCCTGAGAACACATTGAACCGTCCGGTAGCTGACATCGTACGTGCAGCTGTGGAAGCGGGTTTTACCTGTGTGCAAATCAGAAGTAAAGTTGCGAGCGCGAAAGAAATGATCGCCCTCGCAGGGGAAGTCTCGGATCTTTTGAAGGCCATGGGAAAATCCGACGAGGTTACTCTCTTAATCGACGATCGATTGGACGTGGCCCTCGCCGCCAGAGAAGCCGGGGCGAAAGTGGACGGCGTTCACGTGGGCCAGACGGATATTCCCGTATCGGTCTGCAGAAAATATTTAGGGGAAGATGCGATCATCGGCCTTTCCGCTCCCACCGGCGACCTGACCCGCTACGTTCAGGAGGGCAATTTTAAAGACGTGGATTACTTCGGCGCCGGCCCTCTCCATGAAACGGCGACCAAGAGAGATTGCGGGCTGGATGAAGAAGGTAATATAATCTACCGCACCCTGGATGAAATCAAAACACTCGCCTCCATTTCTCCCCTGCCCATTACCATCGGTGGCGGCGTCAAGGCGGAAGATATGAAATCCTTAGTGGAAACCGGCGTCGACGGATTTTTCGTCGTCTCAGCCATTGCATCGGCGGAAGACCCGAAAGCCGCGGCGGAAGAATTAGTAAGACGCTGGGAGGATGCCAAATGAAGACCATGATGACCATTGCAGGAAGCGACTCTTCAGGCGGCGCGGGGATTCAGGCCGATATTAAGACGGCCACAGCCCTCGGCGTCTTCGCCACATCCGCCATTACATCCATAACCGCACAAAATACCACGGGGGTAAAAGCTGTTTACGACCTGTCTCCGGAGGCGGTGGCCTCCCAAATGACGGCCATTATGGATGATATTCCCCCGGACGCCGTAAAAATCGGCATGGTGTCTTCGGAAGAGATTATTAAAACCATCGCCGAGCATTTAAAAGACTATGCAGGACCTGTGGTACTGGATCCTGTTATGGTGGCTACCAGCGGATCTCCCCTGTTAAAAGAAGAGGCGGAAGCCACTCTTAAAGAGGTTTTAATGCCCATCGCCACCTTGGTAACGCCCAATATCCCCGAAGCGGAGCGGCTGATTTCAAAAAAAATTACCACCATCGACGAACAGATCGAGGCGGCGAAAGAGATCGCCGAGGATTACGGCGTGACGGCGCTTGTAAAAGGGGGTCATGGTCTCGGAGATGCCGTGGATATTCTCTACGACGGGGAAGTGCACCGCTTTAAAAAGCCTATGCTCGACAATCCCAACACTCACGGCACGGGATGCACACTGTCTTCAGCCATTGCATCTCATTTAGCATTAGGTTTTTCGGCTGAGGAAGCTGTCAAGCTGAGTAAAGAGTACGTTTTCGACGCCATCGCTGATGGCTTAAATTTAGGACATGGGCACGGACCCATTAATCATATGGTAAGGAGATAAGAATGAACTACGCGACACAAATGGACGCCGCACGTAAAGGTATTATTACCGAGGAAATGAAAGCCGTTGCTGAATACGAAAACCGCGATGTAGAAGCTATTCGTCGTTGGGTGGCAGAAGGGAAAGTAGCCATTCCCGCCAACAAAAACCACAAGTGCATTAAGGCTACGGGCATCGGCAGCATGTTAAAGACAAAGGTCAACGTCAACCTCGGCGTTTCAAAAGACGTATCCGATCTCGATGAAGAACTAAAGAAAGTGCAATACGCTGTCGATCTTGGCGGCGACGCCATTATGGACCTTTCCACCCATGGGGACACGAAAATTTTCCGCCGCAAACTGACCTCGGAATGCCCTGCTATGATCGGTACCGTGCCCATTTACGATTCCGTGATCTATCATAAAAAAGATCTCGGTGAACTGACGGCACAGGACTTCCTCGATGTTATTCGCGCTCACGGGGAAGACGGCGTTGACTTTGTCACCCTTCACTGCGGCCTTACGAAGCGCACAGTGGAACAATTAAAACGCTTCGGCCGTACGACCAATATCGTCTCCCGCGGCGGTTCCTTAGTATTCGCCTGGATGAGCATGACCGGTAACGAAAACCCCTTCTTTGAATACTACGACGAAATTTTAGATATCTGCAGAGAATACGATATGACCATTTCCTTAGGCGATGGTGCACGTCCCGGCTGTCTTGCCGATGCAGGCGATCTTCTTCAAATCGAAGAACTCGTGCGTTTGGGCGAATTGACTCTCCGCGCATGGGAAAAAGATGTACAGGTCATGGTGGAAGGTCCGGGACACGTGCCCCTCGATCAAGTAAAGGCCAATATGGAAATTCAACAAAGCCTTTGCCACGGTGCGCCTTTCTACGTACTCGGGCCCATCGTTACTGATATCGGAGCAGGCTACGATCACATTACCGCTGCCATCGGCGGTGCCGTCGCCGCTATGAGCGGAGCGGCTTTTCTCTGCTATGTCACCCCGGCGGAACACTTGGCACTTCCCAATGCGGACGATGTCAAACAAGGTATTATGGCCTCGAAGATCGCCGCCCACGCCGCCGACATCGCCAAGGGCATTCCCGGCGTCAGAGACATCGACGACCGCATGGGCGAAGCCCGTCGCAAACTGGATTGGGATGCTATGTTCGAAAACTGCTTAGATCCCGAATACGCGAAGAGTGTTCGCGACGAACGCGCCCCCGAGGTGGAAGAGACCTGCTCCATGTGCGGTAAATTCTGTGCCGTTCGCAGCATGAACAAAGCTCTTGCCGGAGAAGAAGTAGATATTCTGTAAAGAGACCGAAAAGGATAGAGTGACCCCATAAAGTTGGACTTAATCGAGTAAGCATTTCGCTTGCTCGATTTTGTTTTACATAACTTATTTTCTATGCGGATTGTATGCCTTCACGGTATTGTTTCGGACTCAAACCTCCTAACTTTTCTTTGATTCGATCGTTGTTGTAGTAGCGAATAAAGCACTCGATGGACCGGACGAGTTCTCTCCGGCTTCGGTAGACGTGGTCGGCATAAATTTCTCTTTTCAGGACGCTGAAGAAGTTTTCCATGGGTGCGTTGTCGTA